>Ga0209931_1000033_pt1 | contig 71192 bp, 78 predicted proteins | sample SalPonR1_B_D1_MG_FD_185697 | JGI IMG/M metagenome (GOLD analysis project Ga0209931, IMG submission 185697) | Salt pond soil microbial communities from South San Francisco under conditions of wetland restoration - Salt Pond MetaG R1_B_D1_MG... ...
GCATTAATTTTATCTCCATAAATATCTATAACTTTGCATGTATCCAATCCTAAATCCTCTTTAAATATGGTTATGGCAGGATAGTAATCATGAAGTAGTATAAAATCTCTCCACTCATAAAGGCTACTCATATTCTCTGATTCTTTAATTAAAGAATAAGCTAACTGGGCTTCACGATAAAACAAGTATAGAATCTGGGCACTTTTAAATATGGAATCATCAAGATGTATCATGTCTTTACAAAGACTTTCAAAGTCCTGGAAGTCTTGGAAGTCCTGAAGGTTTTGAAAGCCTTTGATATCATTGGGATTCATAGTGTTTATGCTCATACAGTTGTCTTCTTCTATTATTAAAATCTATTATTGTACGCATTATGGATAATCCTCTTGCAATCATTAGAATCAAGTAATCTAGCTAATCTTCTGCTTCTTCTACAAAACAAAGGGATTAACACTTCTTCATTATCTAATATATACATACCTAACCAAATATTAGGTGCTCTCACAAATAAATCAAATCTATTTAAATCGTATATAGCTTGATCTATATGACTCTTGAGATTTAAGAAAATACTTGATGACAATAAAAGTGAAATCCATTCTAAAGCTATTATTGCAATAAGTAAAACTGCTCTATCTTCAAAATAAAATACATTTAATGTCAGTAGTACCAAACCAATAAAACTAGTCAATACTAATAACAAAGATGCTAACAATTTCAATCTAGTTCTATTCCTATAGATAATCTCTTTCATACACTTCTACTATTTACACTTAAATAAATCTTTAGTCTCAATCTGAATCTTTATGGGATATACTATTGATCTTCTTATTTAACTTGGTCGCTTAGTATATTGTTAAGGTTCTTACTAAACTAATTAGTTAAATGCATTGTTGAAAAAATGTAAGATATAATCTTTAATGATGTGAAATACATGCTTATCTGCTTCTTCTTGACCTTCATTTTTACATGCTTCTTTATAAGCTCTTTCTGATTGTAAAATATGACGCTTAGAAGCAGTTTCAAAGATCATAGATATATACCAATCATGATCTGTTTGGCAGTACTGAGGGTATTGATCATATAAAGACTCAAAAAGGTCAACTTCAGTTCTAGTCAACTCGAATACGGTACCGTCTCTATTGTCCCATATATAATAATTCTCTTTTCCTGAATCACCGACATAACAAACCAAACTATATTCTTCTGAAGAATGTTCTATCATCTTACTAAAATAAATCAACTCTGACTATTTGTTTACAAACAAGTTTAGTAACTAAACTATATTACTAAACGTAACCACTGGGGTTTATAAAAATCTCAGTTGTACTTAATATCCTAAGATTCTTCTACAAATTTCATCAACTCTTTATTTCTCCTTTCATTGCCTAAGTTGAATATAGGTACTGAATAAGAAGTAGCTATTCTTATAGCCGTACCAGTACCACCGGTCTCTCTAGTCGTAAGGTCTCCATGTTCTACTCCGTCTTTGGTGTAGCAAAGCACTAAATCAGATTTAGATTGTAAATCTAAACCTAAAATTTGAAATGTATTCCTTATTAACAATCTTTTAGTCTTTATATTTAATCTATCAAAGATTGGATGATGCTTTCTAGCTATATCTGTAGCTAAACTCCAAGTAACCTTTAAATACCTTTTACTTATACTCTTATATTCTTCTCTTTCGTCCTTCTCATCCGATAATTTATTATCAAATTCTCTCCATAAACCTCCAGGTTTTTCGTCTTTATTCACTTTTGGATTCCTTACTTTGTAGTGATACGCAGTGTAAATCTCTAATCCCGATTTGGTATTCTTTAACGTATCCTCAAATATCTTGTCAGAACCTATAGCATTTCCTGACCTGAGAATTAACTTGAATCTATTTCCTAATTTATAAGAAATTAGTGTGATTAAATTAGTTATATCGGCTGGGCACTTCCTGGCACCAATACCAGTTAAAATTAAAGGCCTATCTTCAGTTAGTATTTGGCTTATATAAGACTCGAAGTGTAAATGTTTCTTAACTTTAATGTTCATCTCAAAATCTTTAGTAATGCCTAAACGTAATTAGTTTATACTTATGCGAAGTAAGTGATTCATATCAGGACTACTATCTTAAAAGCAAGAAAGAGTAAATTCGAGCCGCTTCCTGTGCAGGCGGAGGACAGCCTATAGTTAATAGTTAAGTTATACATCAATCTATTAGTTTATTAATATTCTATTTATTAATTGAGAATATAGATTTATAAATATACTTTCATAGTTAGACTTCCATAGTTAGACTACTGAATATATTCATAAATCTATTTCGTCTTTAGCTAGTTATGGTTCCAATGCCTGTAAATCCGCTTTTAATTGCTCCAAAGATTTACTATGAAGTGCCTCCTCTTCTTTATCAGCAATAACAGCTAGCAGTTTCATTCTTAGAGCCTTAACCTCTCTTCGTTTATCCCTGCGTCTTTGTTCCTCTACCTTGTAATTAATGATATGAACAACAATATTAAGTTGTAAGCGAAGAGGGTCACTTGGTTTAGTAGATTCGGTAGGAATAAAACTTTCTTCTTGTAAGCCCTTTAACTCATGATTTATAGCTTTAGCTATATCGTTTAAACTTTGAAGACTTAAAGTCCATAAGTCTTCAGTACTGACAATACCTTTATCAGTACGGAACCGAATTCGTTCTCTTGATGCTTGTTCGAATATATTAGTATCCATTGTTACTTTTATGAATTTGACACAAACAATTGATAAACCTAAAACTATTAAAGGCTATTAATTGAAATGAAATTAATCAATAACGACTTTAAAGACTTTAGCTTTATTGTCTTTAGAGACTTTACAAATAAAGCTATTTTGTAGAGTAGATGAGAATCCTAACCCATGTAATGGAATTCCTTTAGGTTCTTTTACTTTTAACTTATTACTAATAGCTTCAAAGATTCTCTTATGGTCAGTTAATAATTCCTCTTTTAAGAATTCATTGAAGAAAGGTTTTACATTAGATTCCTCTTGATCTCTAACACATTCATTTAAGAAAAAGAAGAAGTGTTTATTTCCTATTTTATTACTCCAATAATTGGGAGATAGTAACAAATTATTTACCTTATGAAATCTATTAGTACCTAAACCCCATATCTTTTTAGAATTTAATTTAGAAGACTTAAGATTTAAATCTATCTTCTCTTGGATGGAAAATCCAGATTTCTTACTATAATTTACTAGAGCTACTTCAACTTCTTGACCTTCGTTAATTCGTTTATCATGGTGAAAAGTATGTGTTTTACCATCAAATTCTATTTCTACAGTAAAACCTATATCTATTGTTTCTCTAGGTTTAAAGTTAGTAACTCTTATTAAATAAGAACCTTCTAGTAAATTAGCATTATAAGGGTAGATAATATTCTCTACAGCAGATCTTGTATTAGCTCTCACATTCATATCAACATCTAAGGACCCTTTAGTTATAATTGACCTACGATTTGCGTAGTAAATCAACTGGCCGTTAGGTTCAATTATGCTAATGTCTAAATCGTCATAATTATGCCAACTTAAAGAAGCTCTTAATAATCCTTCTACTTTACCTCCAGCCCTTTTAACCCTTTCTTTTATAGAGTCAGCTGTCGATCCTCTGTAACACCATGAGAAGTTGTTGTCCCATTTAAATAAACCAGGAGCTTTACAATCCTCAGCAGTAATTAATGACACAAAATTATTAATATGAGATTCTTGTAATAGTACTTCTAAAGACATAGCTTTAGGTAACATATTTGTAATGAAATCTTCAATTTGAATATTCTCAGCTTTATTAAAACTAAGAGGATTTTCAATAATATCCTTGCTTAGAGAATCGAATATATCTCCCTGCTCTAAATAACTTCTATCAGTAAAGATAATATTGTCTAATTCTAGATCATCCATAATTGCATAACGACGATCTAAAGCTGATGTTAATCCTAACTTTTCTATAGTATCTTTAGCTTTATTTAAAGTAGTCGTAGTAACAATTGGATTAGGTCTCTTATAGTTAGAAGGGGCCATTACTGTTTCAAAAGCCTTGACAGCTTTTTCAAGATCCATATCTGAACTCAAGTTTATTAATAATGTCCCAATAGCAGTATTACGTATACGGGATAAAAATGGACTTAAAGTTGAGTTCTTCCAATAGAAGTTATGTCTTAATTCATCTGGACATTCTTTATGCTTATTCTTTAAAGAATAAAAAGTATTTACTAATTTCTTAAACTCATTTCCTCTATATAAATTGTTAGATTCAATTAAATCTAAAGTTTGCTCCACAGCCTCATCAGATATAGATTCTAATGACCTTCTTAATACAGATTTAGAAGTAATAGCCTCACCCATTTTTCTTGATAACGATAGGTGGCTATCATTAAAAATATAGCTCTTAGAAGAAGTAGCCATTTGAATAAACAGATGATGCCATAATGTTCGATCCATACTGTAGTTCTGACTAGTACCTAAAGCAATACGATTGGTCAAAAATAAACTATTGACCTTTTTACTGGTCACAAGCTTATCCAATTCTTTAAATACTTCTTTATAATAATCCTCTACACCTTCTAATTCCATATCCCATATGGACTGTAAAGTATAATCCTCTTTAATAAATACAAGATTTCCATAATTATGTAAAAAGGATTTACATGCGTTACAGTTATTTATCTTTTGTTCTTCTTTAGGAAAGCTTTGTATATAACAATCCCATATCTCTCCTTTATTAACATCGGTTAGAAATACGAAAGTATTCTCCGCAAGGTTTATAAAGTTTCTACTTAACTGATTTTTGACTAACTTAAACATTTTACCTTTAACCTATTGTTAACTAGTTAATTATCCTAATACTCTGCTCTTATACTTTTTGTACTCTTTTTATATTTACCCAATACAAAATAAAGGAAGACAAGGCAAAATAGAATAAACTATAATACCTTGTCTTTTTATGATCATTATAAACTTCGTATTAAATACCTAGTCAATAATGGTGCACTGTCCTAACCTCTCAATCTTTGAGATTGTTCTTGTTAGAGAAGGCAATAAGTCTTTACCATTGTAACTACTTACAATAGTATTACCTTGTTGATAAGCTATCCTATCAAATTCTCCATGTTTAATAAATGTTTGAGCTTCTCTTAGTAGAGATAAATGTTCTCTATACAAATAAGCAGGAGTTGAAGTGATATTAAGTAGAGGACGAACTATCATTCTCCACAAGATCTTATCTTGTATTAAAAATGATTCCTCATTGGGTTTAGGAACTTTGAATGTGTCAGGCCAATTAGCATTAGGCCATAATTCACTACAAGTCTTATAATTGCTAATTGAAGGTTCTATTTTTATACCATAAGCATAAACCTCCTCTCGTAGACTTATCCAAGCTTCTTTCACCGGTAACTTGTATTTGATATTAAGCTCATCTAATTTTAGTATTACTGCTTCAGGATTGTATCTATCTGTAATTACTTTTAAAGAACATTTATTCTCTCCCTCCTGTGTAAATTCACAATAAGGATTGAATCTTTTATAATTCGGAGTCTTAAAAGTCCCTACTAGACTACATAATGTAATTAATGACTCCTTGGTTAATCCATAACCTTCTAAGAATAAATTGTCTGTTATTACATTATCCCAGCAATCTGTGAATACATCATCTCTATAACTTAATGTAATAGGAAAGTCTTCTTCAACTTTTAATCCATCAACTTCTTCTATTTGGTATATTTCAATATTCCAACTATATACTTCTAGACATTGATAGAACTTAATTTTTAATCTAAATTCAAAGCCGGAATTTATTAAACAATACTGGGTTTCCATAAATAATATAAATCCTCTAACCGTAAGTTAACACATGTGTGTGTATGAGCCCTTTTCCCTTTTAACTATTTAATTGATAGTGATAAATGGGCATCTCAATTTCATTGGAATCCATTGGCTCAGAACTGACTTCTAATAAAGCAATACCTTCCTGATTATCTTCGCGAATTCTTAAAGATTTTACCTTTAAACTTACAAGGATATCGTATTCATCAATATCTCTTAGATATACGTTAAAGAATTTATTGGCACAAGTAGGTGAAACATATAATGTGCACGTATCTCACTCTACATCTATATCAAATATTTGTAAAGATATAATAATGTTATTCTTTAACCAATAAGCAATTTCTTCTTTATTATTGAAAATTAATGTCCATTCATTTTTATTAGTAAATCTAACCAGAAGTTTCTCTCCATTAGAATAAGGCATTTAATTCCTCCATATAATCAATAATAATGACCCTTTCTTTTCCTTTCCTTCCTTATTCATTTCATCTTATATTTGATAAGAAAGTCTCTTCACAATAAATATACCTAAATAAAAATTATTATTAGATTTATCTAATATAAAGAGACTGTCTTAGCTTATAAAGACTCCCATTGAAGTTAAGCTTATTTATCTAAACTGTCTTATTCAATATAGTCAACAACTTAGCTCTATAAGCGTCCCTACCCTTTTTGAAGGCTTCGTTTAACAATTTACTAATGGTCTCAGCTTCATATTTATCCTTTGTAGTCAATAATCTTTCCCCTTCATAATTAATATCTTCATTAGATATTAGAATAAGGTTCGTTCCATCATAAGCAACTCCTTCTATAAGAGGATAGCCTAAAGGTATATAGTAATTATCGTTAGATCTAGATATAACCCATTCTTCGATTCTATATACTGTAGTGGGATGGCCTATCTTTAACTGAAGCTGCTCATTAACTTCAAAAGGATAAGGACATAGAGGTTGGTTACTAATATGACCTTTCCCTTCTAATTCTTCTATTCCTATATATGAATGAAACTCTAATTCTTGTTTCATTGAATTAGAAGTTACATTAGCTTTTGACAATAAAGCATTTACTAGTTCCTTTCCCTCTTGTCTACCTAGATTATCTCTTTGACTTAATCTATTAATTATTCGATTTTTATTCTCGTAGTTAATTTCACAATTAAAAATATTAATCGAATTGGTAATAATGACATCCAAAACTTTATTTAAATCCTGGGCTATTAAAATACCTTCTTCTAAGGAATCAACTTTATACCTCTTATAAAAAGAATAAAATTCACCAAAACATTCTATATAAAACTCTGGCTCATTCTTTATGTCCTTTACATCCTGTTGAGGATAATCAACAACCATTGGATTTAAAAGATATTGTGAATCTACCGGCTCTTGATAAGCATGCCATAGTAAATTCTTAGTAAAGTAAACATTATTATTTCTTAGAAACTCTCTTGTCTTGTCTGATAGTAAATACTTTAATACATTAGACGGTAATTTAAACATAACTTACTCCCCTACTATCCTGTCTTTAGCTTTTTCCTATATTAATTATTAAACCATTTTTCCTCTTATTCTTTAAGTAAGAAAAATGGTTTAATTCTTTTGTACTTAGTTAATCATTATCAGATTCTAAAAACTCAATCTCTAGCATTACTAACCAACTTAATTCATTGATATAATCGATAATTGATTGAATGGTCATGATTTAGCTCCTAGCTGTTAAATACGGTTATATAAGTTAAATCAAGCTGATACGTAATAATAGATGATTCACATACAAATAGTAGAAAGGAACTATACAAAGCTTAGACTAGAACACATAAAGTTATGTAATGGAGAGTAAACATGTCTAATTAAACTGAAACGTTAACGATTAAACTAATTCAGCTTTTACCTTTCTAGCCAACAAACAATTTTTAATAGTTAATGCATTCCTATAATTTCCTTCATAGACTATAGCATGCCCTTTCTCTCTTATTACTTTTACTTTTTCGATAGCATTTGAAAGACCTATAGATGTACATTCGGATATTATATGGCTAAAATCAAGGTCTGTTAAGTTTATATTATTAAATACCTTTACTTTGGAAATCTCTTCTTCCTTATCAGGACTTTTACTATAGAGTCTGTTTAATGCTTCTACTTCAGGTGTAGTTGTATAAACCATATCAATTTCAATCATTGTTTTTATTTATAAATCTTTTTTACTTTACTTGATAGAACTAAAATCTATTACAAAATGAAAATGCCTTAATAACTTCTATTACAACTTCTTTTGGCTTAATCTTTAACTTACTATTTAAACTTATATTAAATGTTTCGTTTATATGAATCATATCTAGATAGATTAATCACTTTATTAAAGTTCAATTATAAATCTTTAATTCATACAATTATTAAGATTAAATAAAACTGTTTGATAGAAGTTATTATAGACTATTTCATTATTACTCACTCTCTTGATTCTTTTCTTTATCCTAATCCTAGCTTGTTATCTAATGATATAAAACTAATTTATTGAAAGGATTTAAATAAAGAAAGAATTATTCTAATGAGATACACCTGTCATTCTTTTTAGGAACACAAGCTCGAATACCTTCGTACTCTCTTATAACATTAATAAATCCACTTTTATTAACGCAATGAACTCCTTCCTTTCCTATCCCAAATATGGATAGGCAACCGTTAACAACTGAAATACTAGAGGGATGTAATTCCCGTAAACAAGAATAATCATCACTATTACTAGCTCTGTCAGCTTTATCTTGTTTATTCTCTTTAGCTTTTATTAAAGCTAATAATAAATTAAGAAATGACTTAGCCTCTTCTTCTACGAATTGTATTACTACATTACTTAGAAAGCTTAAGTCATCTAAATTTATAAAGTAATTGTAAACTTCCTCATCAGAAGGTATTTCATAAACCTTCTGGCAGAAATACGCTTGACGCACGAACTCTTCTACGTCCATGTTTAAATTCTTCTTATCTAGCATAAAACCATTTCCTTTTTATCCGACTGAATCCTTTTATTTTTATTAGTGAAATTCATTAGATTGACATACTCCTCACACCTTTTCATTAACATTTTAGTCTTTAAATACTTGATTAAAGTAACCTTAATCTTTAATCTCTTCAATAACAATTTAGTGTTACTAGATGATTTAGATAATAGGATGGGTAAGGAGAATTAGCTAATTAAACTAAATCTTTTAACTCCTTTTAGCTATATCAAATTCTATTTTATCTTCATCCTCCCATTCTTTAGGTATAGCAATAGGTTTAGAGAAAATATATCCTTGTATATCATTACACCCTAATTCCTGTAATAAATCTAGTTGACTTGTACTATCTACTCCTTCAGCTACTACATCTAAATACAAAGTATGTGCTAATCCAATAATAGCTTTAATAAATCTAATACTCTTTTTATCTAAATCAAATTCTTTTATAAATTTCCTATCAATCTTTAATACATCTATAGGTAATTGACTTACATAACATAGTGATGAATATTTCATACCAAAATCATCTAAATAGATTTTCAATCCCATATCTCTTAAAGCAGTTAAAAATAGTTTACAATGGGAAAGATTATCAATCGCAATACTTTCTGTAACCTCAATCCCTAAATTAGGAATTAACTCTTTATTCCAATACCTTGTTATATTATCCGTTAATTGTCTCGCATTAGAATTAGTGAGAAAATGGTTCCCACTTACATTAATATTCAATCCTATGGGTTTATAGCCTTTTTCCATCCTTTTCTTATTAAGATTACCTATTAATTTAAAAGCTTTCTTCATTACTTCTAAATCTAAATATATTATCATTCCTGTCTGTTCTCCTACTTGAATGAATTCTTCTGATAATCTTAATGATTTGTTATTCTCTTCATCTAGTATTGTATATCTCATTAACGCCTCCACATAAATCATCTGTCTAGTAGAAACGTCTACAATAGGTTGAAATAATACTTCTATCTGCTCATCATCACTTTTAACTATATTGTTAATACGGGCTTCTTCAGTTAGAAGAATATTTAATTTATCTGATATACGTTGGGTATAATTAACTACTTGCAAGTTCTCTTTCTTCGATTCATTTAAGGCTAAACTTGCTTCTGATAATAACTTTTCACTAAATTTAATATACTCTTTAAAACATTGCTCTGGACCATTTTTAGTGTTATCATCTTTCTTTACACAATATTGGGTATCTAAATGGCTAGTACCTATATTACATTCTAAATAGACCTGATATCTGCTGTCATTAACTTTTATTAGAAAGGGGACTTCAGTTATAGCTAATATTTTGTCGATTATATTTTGGATCTCTTGATCTTCATGATCTAGTAATATAAAAGCGAATTCATTAGACTCTATATGTAATAACTTGATTCTATCTTTATTAAAATCGCATATTAATTTTAATCTACCAGCTAGTTCTTTAATCAGTTTATCGCCAATAGATCTGCCATAATTGTCGCTATATAACTTAAATCTTTTTATACTTAAAAGTAATAAACTAACTTTATTACCAAACAGATTACACATGTCTCTCTCTAGCCAGGTCCAATTAGGTAAGGATGTTAAACTATTTATTCTGTACCTTTCTATGAAAGATGAACTACTGTTAAAGATAACTGCATACCCTTTGAACTCTTTATCGTTACATCTAATATGATTAGATATATCAATATTTTCCTGTCTTCTTGTATATAAAGTAATTATATTTATCAGATTATCTTCTGATAATTCTTCTTCATTAACTTTACTAGGTATATCATAAGGCGTCTCAACAATTTTTATATCCTTTTCATCTTTATCTGTACTCCCTTCCTCTATCTGATTGCAATATGACTCTCTATTGTCAGATTCAGTAATAAAATCAAATAAGCATTTGTATTCCTTTTTAAAGTAATATTTATTATTTCTGCTATATACGTAATTCTCGCCTGCTGCGTTTATTAATATGACTTCTTTATCTGAGTTCAATACCACTAAAGCATCATCACTTATTCTCAATAAACTCTTAATATTGTCATATATTAATTCATCAATTGAACTAATATCTTTTTCGCTCTTGTCTAACCTTTCATCACTAGCTTTATTATTAATATGCTGTGATATAAAAGGCCAATAAACTCCATTTCTTATATCTATAACATCAGAGCTACTAAAGTCTTTAATATTACTTAGATTTCTGTATTTATATTTCTTGCCAATCGTCTTTGTAATTATTCTATTATCGCTCTCTTCATAAATATAAGTATTTGTACAAATGTCTCCAATAAACCAAATATCATTTGAACTATTTGGATTAGCATTGTTGACTTTATGTTTAGCAAAATTTACCTGTAACTCTAAAGGATTTATATAAGGGTAAATATTATAAGCCGGTAGGACACCATTAAAAGTACAAGTCTCTTTTAATAGCTTTAAGTGTTTTATATAAGACTTTAAGCCAAACAAATATAAATCTGAATTTACTGATTCTCTATTGTTTGAAAAAGCTTTTTCATTCGGATTATATGTATGACTTTCTAAAAGGCTGATACTACTACTATTTAATACTTTCTCTTGCTCTTGCTCTTGCTTTTCCTTTTCTTCTTCTAAATTTCTATAATCTAATCCTCTATGTTTATCATTTTTATCATGTTTATCTACATAATTAGATTTGTATCGGACAGCTACATTACTGACCAGTATACTCACTGCTAATTCTAGATCTCTTATGTCTCTATATAACAATTTATAAACATTGTTACCAATTAAAGACGAATTGTTATTTATGTAAACATAATCTTTATTTATATACTTATAGGTCCTGAAATACTGCCATTGACCTGAAGATAATCCTAGTAAACATAAAATTAAATCTATATCTTCTAATCTCCCAATTCTTAAGGCCTCTTCAAAGTCGTCAACTATTATTAACTTAGCCCCTAAAGCTAACATGTCCCGCTTTAATTTATCTTCTCTTTCAGTATCTATATCTCTAATTATCAATAAACAAACTATTGACTTCTTATAGCTGATATTAACTTTGTCTTTAATATCTTCACTAAATTCACCTTTCTCATAACGAGGTTTAGAATTAGACGTGGCTTTAAACGTAGAGCTTATAGTCGGGATATAAGAAGATTTGGTATTTAATATATAATTTGAATTACTATAAGTTGAATTTACTTCAAAGGACGGACTTAACTTCCCAATATTTACTATATCGACTTTGGCAAAGTCTGAACTGATAGGATTTCTACTGACTATAAAGTTGTTAAGTTCATCCTCATTATATTTATAAGGTGGCTCCCAATACTGTCCATTTATACTATGACTCGCTTTTCTATATGAATTAGTCTCGTTTAATTCTATAGACCCTTTTGCTCCTGCCTCTGCCTCATTTCTTTTATCTTTATTATTTCTATGATTTTTAACTAGACCTTTGACTATACTCTCCCTTCTTACTTTAGAGTCGGATCCTTTCTTATGTCTTTTGTTAAGACCATCTAATACTTTCTTAGATAATTTCCTTGATAATAGATTTATATGGCCTATTAATGTCGAACTTTTTATATGAACTTCATCTAAAGAATATAGTTTATCTATTTTTCTATTGAAAATATTACTGTCTTTAATACTAGTTAATATATATATAATTGATTGAATTATTTCAATGCCTACATTGAAGTTGAAATTAGAGTTGAAATTCATGATAATAATAATGATGATAGTGACAAGCAACTTTATCCTGTCTTTGGCTTAAACTTTTATTAAGTCTATTCCTTTATAATCTCATTCCTTTATTCTCTTACATCTATTCTCTTCATCTCTATACTCATTTTGTTTCTTATTATGTACTACCTTTATTATTATCTGAGTTTGTAAGATATACTTTTTATTCTTTTTATTATATATTTACTGCTCACCTCTCCTCATCACAACATTAATCCTATACGTGTAATCCTAAGCTTCCCTATGAGTAACTAAAAGAAGTCATTCCATAGTAAATCCCAAATATTAAATACTAAACATTAAATACTAAACATTAAATACTAAACATTAAATACTAAATACTAGATACCAAATCCTAAATACTAAACACCAAATTCTTTAAGTATTCACAAAGTATTTTATAAGTTCTGCGCTACTAGTTACATCAGGCTAAAAAGTAGCTGGAAAATACATCTTAAAGTATGTGCGGCTATAGTAACTTTCAGCCATTCGTTTTATATAAAACTTTTCCTGTCTAAGTACTGTCTCAGGCTTTTCTATCTGGAAATGTATTGATAATTTATTCGTAAAACATTGCTATTTTTAGACCCCTGGACGGGCATTTAGCTGGGTATAAAGGTTTGACTACTTTATAAACGAGTCTATAGTCGCTTTCTGATACGTTAATGAGTTTTACTATTTCAATATTTACTCTATAAATTGAGTCTATATATTAACTTATAAGTCTGTTGATATATATATATATCAATTTATATTAGTTGAGTATCAATTCATATAACCTAATGAATTTGGTGGTTGTTTCACTCGCTATAATTAGTAATTTGAATTGAGCTGTCTCAGTTCGATCTCAGTTCGATTTTAATTAAACAATAATAAAAATGGGCCCCTCCATCCCTCTTCCTCTTCTTATGATTACAATCCTATGTTACTTTATTTATCCTATATTATATTCCAATTGGTGGGAATATCTTACTTAAATAATATAAGTTTATATCTTTCTATATGTATAAAATAATAACTTCTTGGAAGGTTGATTATTTGTTAATTTATTAACTTATTTATTACTTTTTATGCTTCTATACTATCTATAAATTTATAACACCTTATATCATACATTTTCTTTATACAAGATTTTGATGATTATTGTGCCTCCTCCCTCTCTCTTCCTTTATTGAAAATGTAAACTTTGAACACTGAACTTGGTTTGTAAACATAAAGATTGAAGCTTTGAGATATGAAAATGAAAAATTAAAGATAAAGATATAAAACTTTGATATATAAGGAAAGGATAAGATAACAAGCAAGTAAGCAGGGTATAAATAAAGTCTTAAGATATGAAGCCTTAAGATATGAAGTATAGGATATAGCGGATAAGATATAGAGGGTAAAGATATAAGGGATAAGACATAGAAGATAAGGGTTAAGGGTTAAGAGTTAAGCTTTAAGATGTAGAAGATAAAAATATAAAGGGTAAGATATGGGGATAAAGATATAAAGGGTAAGATATGGGGGATAAGATATGGGGGATAAGAATTGAGTTTTAAGATATAGGGGATAAAGATATAGAGGATAAGAATTGAGTTTTAAGATATAGGGGATAAAGGTTTATTGTGGAGAGTAAAGTAAACAAGGTTTATTTTAATATTTGATACTATAGACTGAAACTTAAGTACGTGACATTATACAAATCTACTTCCCTTCTAGAGATACGTAGAAGTGCATTATTAAATAAATACTTAATAATAGATTTATAAAGTAAAGATCTAATATTTCAGTAAGTCGTAAATAAATAATAAGCAAGAGTTTAGAAAGTATAAAGAGAAAGAGAAAGAAAAGGTAAGAAGTAACTCTTAAGAAAAAAGAAGCTTTAGGAATGGATTGAAGTAAATAGTATTTAATCAAATCAAATCCTAAAGCTTAAAATCTTAATTCAGATCAATTCAGATCCTTGACGTTATCTAACGAGAGAAGAGTTCTTCCCCATCATCATCCTGAGTACTGAAAGCTGGGGCATTAGAAGGCGCATCGGCTCCAGCACCGGGAAGACTATTGCTGCTGACAGGGACAGTCTCAATAGAAATCTTCGGACGAGCCGGAGAAGCATTACGCTCTATATCATTCTTAGAGGTGTTTTGATTACCACCTAAGACTAAAGCCGAAACGTCAATTTGACTAGGATCTACCCCTGAATCTAATTGATCGCTTAAAGTCTTCCGAATGACTCCGTTATCCCTTAATTCCCGACCTCGGGTAGCCATCTTACGAGCGGTATCTCGGTTAGGCACCTTGGCAGAGGTCTGAGGGACACAAATAGGTTGCTCATAATTATTAGAGAGCCAATTCATGAACACGTTCTCAATATGAGAACTATCATAATCCTTTGTCAGCTTATTCTGTAATTCATGAATACTCTCATCCCAGCCCTTTGATAGTTTAAGAGCTAAGTTATAGATAGCAAGCAAACCTTTATTCCGATTGAAGTCTGGATGTAATCCGGTTAAGGCAGATACCCATTCTTCAACATTGTCAAGGTCCGGCAGAGAATCCGCTTTGAAGTCCTTATCAGTCAATTGTTGAATCTGGATTAAGAACTTAACGAAGTTCTGAAAGAACTTCAAGTTCTCATCTTTAGCCACGCAATCGAGAGCGTAACTCAATGTAGTTTGCCACACTGAATTACGAGGCATTACGTTATAAAGACCTGCAATAGCCCGTTTTTGCAGAAAGACAAAGATATCTTTCGAAGCTAACCCTTGAGTATTAGGATCCGGCACATAAGCCGGGAGTCCCGAAGAAGTGGTGGGATCCAGGTAAAAGTACAAGTTCATAGCTCCTAACCCTTTAGGGTCATCGACATTGGACTCTTTATAAAGACCAATAGAACCATCCTCCTGCCGCATTTGAGGACTTAAAGGATATGCCCGGACGAACATAGTCCCTCCCAAATCTTTATCCATATTAGCCAATACCAAACGTGTGGCAACATACAAAGGCGAGCCTTTAGCAGTTGCTGCCATTTGACCCATCAGCTCTTTATCGATAGAGCCAGCATTTTGAGTTTGTTGATTTTTAACTTCAACCATTTTGTTAATTTCCTCCTTATTGGAAATTCAGTTTATTTAGGATATCTTCTTATTTATATACGTTTAATAACCTATATAAAGCTCTTTATTCATATCCTTTATCCTGCTGAGTCTCAGGATTCTTAGTCTATTTCAATTCAACTTCTTCTTCTTAGTCTATTTCAATTCAACTTATTCTTCTTATTCTTCTTACTCTTCTTCTTCTTCTTCTTCAAATTCTTCTATTTATTATTCTTGTGATTCAATTAGTTTACTCTATCTTTTACATATAATTCTAATACAAATGTATTAAGTTAATAGTAAAATCCTATAAGGGATTGATGAAGAAAATAGATAAAAAATGAATGAATTTATGTGCAAGAAAAGATGAATAGAATATATGAAATATATATCAATATTCAATAAGTGTTTTATAAGTATTATATAAATGCTATGCCTGTCTATAAGCCTGTCTTACTAATTTAAAAGGGAATTTTAAAAACAATAAAAAATTAAATGGAAGGTTTAAATAATTAAATAGTCAAATAATTAAAAATTAAATAAGACCACATAGTTTAAATATATAAAGCCATCCCTGTGTTATTCCCGACTGTTTGAATATAAAAATATGCATCTCGCATCATTAAGATTTTTATATATCTGACTCTTTGGTTTTGATCAGCTCGTTTATATTTGCAGTAAAGAATCTTTTTATTAATCTGTATGAATCTATATCAATCTGTATTAACCTGTATCAATCTTTATTCCATTCATGTTCTTTTCAATCTTTATTAATATCTAATTATTATATTTCTATAACTCTCCTTTATTTGCTCATTAAGAACCCCTTATTTAACTCTTTATATAAAGACTTAAAAATAGAAGAATCATTCGTTGTAGGTACGTTACAAGTTAAGAGAAGAAAGAATATAAAAGACAAAGGTAATGATGAAATATAAGTTAATAAAAAGTCTATAGATTGTACTGTTCTCTCTAATATCAGCTCATTCATTGCTTTATATTATCTATCCATTGATAAGTTAAGCTTATAACAAATAATAAACTATTCGTTGTTTAATGTTAAATGCTAATTAGTTTCTCTATGCTACTTTAAGACTGTTTCTCTAATTGGTCGATACTCATTTCCTATATAGGAAGTAGCACTTTATTTAATTAAAAAGTATATAAGAGAATCTTATATTTAAATAGTAAAAAGTAAAAAGAGAAGATAAAAGGAAAGTCATATAAAGAATGAAGAATTGAAAAGTATAGAGGGAAAGATAAAACTCTATTCTTCTTAATATAATTCTCATTCTCTATATGACATAAACTGACTCCTTTAAAGGTTTAGTGGCTGTAAGGAATCCTCTTAATATTTAATCTTAATTGTCGTAACTAATGTCTTCTTATAAATGAAGATTAATGAAAGGAATATAAAGATGAAAGGGAGATAAAGATAAAAGAAAGATGAAAGGAATATAAAGATAAAAGGAAGATGAAAAGAAAAAAGAAAGAATGGAAGGAATAGAAAGTAAAAACATAATTAAGGTAAGGATATGAAGGATTACTTTTATAAAATGAAAAGAATCTAAAGAACATTGAAAGATTGGATCGGAAGATAAATAGTATAAATGGACTTTACTTAACTTATATAGATCCTCTTATTACTATCTACTTTCTCTATCCTGTTACTCTAAAGTATGTTAGGGGTTTCTCTAAAGTATTCTTAAAGATGTTCTAAGATCTATTTCCTATATCCTCTTCCTTTATATTCATTATATTGTTTACTTACTTATTCACTTCCATCTTTATCAATTAATAAGGAGGATGAAACTCAATTACTGATTCCACCCAAAACTTATATAGGTGTTCTCTACCCGTGCTGTAAGGAATCTATAAAACTTTTCTAATAAAGCTTGTCCTGTCCTTTCCTCCTTATTTGATCGAATCTATTTGACTCAACTTAATCCAATATCTAAATTCTTTAGATGCTTATAAAGATATACCTTATTAATAATATTGCTGATTACTTGCCGATTATCAAAAGACAACAAATGAATTAGTATACGCTGTAAGTAATCCGTATTCTTTCAATCTATAAGCACCATCTATCTAAACACAATTCATTTACTCCTCTTAACAAACCTAGATGAAATAACTGACTACTAAATATGGATCCATAAGGATTAGATAATCCATTCTCTAATTGTTTTATTAATCCTCTCTTCTTCTTATCGTCTATATCCATATCTTCTACTAAATGAAAAGGATCTATCTCTAAATGTCTTAATACATAATAGGCCCATCCTATTACCGCTAATGTATTTGAATATATTATTCTTTCATCTATCAATCTATTTCTATTTGATCCATATACTATTCTCTCTATACTCTCCTCTACATTTCCACTTATTTCCCTTCTTATCTCTCTCGGTATAGTTGCTAAATTACCTGCCTTACGTAATATAATACCTATCTTTGCTCCTTTACTAAATAAAACTCTTCCTCTCTCTATAACACATTTTGATGCACTCTCTCTATTCTTTATATTCTCTTTATTCTCTTTATTCTCTATTAACTCTGTCTCTATTCCAATACTTTCTATAAACTTTATTACTCTATTAAAATCCTCTTCTCCCAATCCCAATTCCAATCCTTCTCTTCCCAGCGTCTCTTTATTTGATTCTATCCTTTCCTCTTTAACTGCCATTTCTCTTTATATATTTAATATCTATCTTAATGATCAATACTTATCTTAAGGATTTATATCTAATATATGTACTTGTTACCCAAACGGCGCCTTACCCGTCACCGACTGTAAGGAGGTGTCCGTTAATTCTAAGATTTATTAATCCCTAATATTTAATTGTTAATCTTCATTTATTAGATTCTTTAGGTTTTAAGTCTTTAAGTCTTCAAGTCTCTAAGTCTTTAAGTCTTATCCCTCAGTCTTAACACTCAGTCTTAGACTTTTAATCGCTTATTAAACTCTAAGGTATAGAGGAGGCTGCGCCGCTACCAGACACAATAAAATTAATATGTATAGAATAACTACTAAAGGTTTACTTTAGATAATCCAATTTAAAGATGAAATGATATAGGGAAAGAAAAGGAAAGAAAAGAAAAGTCAGTGAGATACATCTTTCCCTTAATTAAAAGGAATGATTAAGATATATCTCATCAGACTGATTAGTGTATTGCCAACCTAGCAAGTTCACACTGACTCCTTCCCATGACCGCTCGATAGGAATCACATTTTGGTGCTGTAAGGAATCCAATTAATTTTTATTGAAATAGTAAAGAATTGAAATAAAAGAATTGTTGAATAGAAGAGAAATAGTAAAGAATTGAAATAAAAGAGTAGGGTAAGTCTAAATAGATATACCCTACATATTCACATATTTACTTATTCAACAATTAACCACGGTCTACTAACTCCTTTTATTGGTATCAGAGGGCTTGCTGTAAGGAGTTTATATATTCAGCATTAATTGAAATAATTGTTATTGTATTGTAGTGTATTGACTTAATAAAGATCAACTTAAATCTTCTGATTCCATTTTATTAGGAGGGAAAGTTAGAAAATAATCTATGCTGTAAGGAATCCATATAATTTTATATTTTTAATACACTCTCATATTGAATGGAAAGAAAAGCAATTTATAACGGACCTGACTCCTAATATTATGACTAGGTTCATATAATGAAATGCTGCAAGGAATCTATTATTAATGCTGTAAGGAATCTATTATTAATATTGACCCATAAATGGATATATAAAAGAAACAATATAAACTGAAAAATGATGTATCTGATTCCTATGACTGGTCTAGGAGAGAGAGAGGATTTACTCAAAGTGCTGTAAGGAATCTACAATTTATAAATTATTAAAAGTAAAAGGAATAAATTTGGTTATTAGTAATAGAAAGTCTATTATTAACTAATAACCAAATTGAGATGAGAACTCTATTTGACAAGAACGAACAGACCTGATTCCATTTATTAACCCGGTACATAGAAAGTCCTGCTGTAAGGAATCTTTAATCAATGTTCAAATAGGCTTCTAATACTTTTCACTAACCTTCAATTAATCTTTAAACAATATTAAAGTAATTAGTTTTAAACAAATTGATAAGGCTGAATCGTAATAAAAGGATCTTGATCATAATCAAGAAGAGGATTCACTTTTAATAATGGTTGAAAGCTACCGTCATTTATTCTAGTTATTTGTATTAAGTCTTGTAATGACTCATTATACAGCTTGTAATGACTCATTATACAGTAGGCAGTATTAAATATTAAATCTATTAATCCTATTTCAATAATTATTTTGTAAGGGTCAATATTAAATATCAATTTAAAGGAAGATATTTCTACTCTCTCATTATCAATTCCTAATATTAATCCGTTTAATGCCTCTTTTAATACTTCATGTTCCAATAAAGATTGGGCTTGATCATAATCATCTCTTGATATCCAAATACTATTTTCTAAATATGTCTTCTTTATACAACTTCCTTTTAGATGTACTGGTGCCCTTGTATATATTTCTAAGGTCTTCTCTTTAAGAACATCGTATTTCTCTTCATATAACAATTCTTCTTCTATACTTATACCTTGTAATTCATATTCTTTATTTTGTAAAGCTCTCTCTATCAATATCTGTGTTAATTCTTGGTTATTAGTACTTAATAACAAATCTTCCTTCAATATATACCAATGAGTATTTTTACCTTGTACAGATAAAGAATATATCTCACCATTCTCTCTATTAACAACTCTTATCTCCTTACTATTTAGAGATAATGGTAAAACTATAGTTCCACCACTAAATATACATTCAATAGTTAATTCTAATTGCTCTAAGTCAATCTCTGCATACATATTGTTTCTTCTCTTTATATTTATCTTTATATTTATATTTATCTTTATATTTATCTTTAATATAATCATTCATTAGTCTAATCTACCTATCCTAATCATTTATAATTAGAGTATGTCTTGACTTTAATGGCCAATTCTATAAGCTATTTATAAATATTTATTCAATCAAATTATAAATCTTTATTCAATCAAATAGAAAGAAATGAAATATCAACATTCAGAAACACAAGCATTGAGAAAGAGTATTGATCAAGTAAAAGTAGTCCAACATTTATTGGCATCATCTCAAATAGCTTTATTAAATAGACAACTAAATCATGACTCTACTAAATTAGAAAATCCTGAATGGCGTAGGGTTCTTTATAAATTTGATAAAGAACAATTCCCTATGTCAGATAAGGATTTAGAACAAGCTCAACATCATCATTATGCTCATAATAGACATCACCCTCAGAGGTTTGAAAATGGTGTAGATGATATGCATATTATAGATATAGTAGAGATGATTATCGATTGGATTGGTGATGCTTATTGTGATAAAGAAGATCCTATTGAAGCAGTTAAACGTAAATCAGAAAAGTATAATATTAATCCTCAATTGATGAATATCTTTCTTAATACTGTTGAATGGGCTCAGAATGAAGCCTATATGTTCTAAGTAAACCTTTGTTAATTAGTCTATTGATTATTCAATTCAATTCAATTGAATTGGAACTGGTACTGGAACTGGAACTAGAATGGGATTGGGAATGGGAATGAGGTGGATTAAATTAGTTAATTAATCATGAAGAATAGCTTATTCTTTTAATACGATAAACATAACCATCATCCAAATCATTTGAAGTAATGATAATTTCATTGGATAACTGATCGTAAATACACCCTATTTCATATAGGATTTGTGAATGATAACCAAATTCATCTAGACTGAACTCTAAAAGTAATTTACTCACTAATCCTTCAGAAAGACTTAAAGGATAATAATCAAAGAATAAATATAGTTCTAATGTATTCTTCTCTGAATATAATAGGAACTTTATTGTGAAAATCTCACTACTTCCATCATCATTTACTGCCACTTCAACATCGGTTATTAAAAAGATTTCTCCATATTTGTTAATGATTTGTTCTTCTATAAATTCATTAATGGCTTCTCTTACTTCAGGCACCTTGTCTTGTACAGTATTATATTGGATACTTATACTATTCTCATTGTCTATTAGCAACCATTTTATAAACCCAAAGTATCGTAGTCTATAAAATATCTCATAATCTTTCCCTTCAACTGTCTTAGATATATGGACTAGATCTCTATCTAAAACCTTTGGTAAAGTTATAAATCCTAATTTAAATAATTCATTTAAATTATCTGATAATTTGTTAATATCCATTATTATCTATTACTTCCCTTTGCATTCAATTTATGAATGTGTCTAATTGCTTTATCAACCTCTCGTATTCCTGTTCCAATTCATCATAAAATGGTACTTGATTGAATTGAGAAAGTTCACATTCGTAGAATACACAATATGCCGCTATATTCTTTGTGAATTCTATATACCCTAATGTAAGAGATTCGTAGATATAAGTCTCTATAAGGTTTAATAAATATACTTGACTAAACACTCTTTCTATATATAGAATATGTTTCTCTACTATTAACGGATTATTCTCTGAATATGTATATTCATAAATACTCTTTATACAATAATCCTTTTCTATCCAATTACCTTCTGAATCTTCTATACTTTCTTCAAATTCATATTGCTCTAAGATAGCTCTATATATCTCTTCTCTTACTCTACATCGATCTATTAGATTTACTATCCATATTGAAAAACTTATCTCTTTATTAGACGGTATATACAAATCCATTAGTCTCTATCTCTACACTTTGCCTTTTATTTGCAACCTATTTGACCCTATTTACTTACTCCCTTTATCCTTATATAGCTATACTCTAATCTTATTGATCCTAGACTTATGCATCGATTATCTTACTTTGTTAAATACTTATTATTACTTCATATCCAAATGGCGCTGCCAGCTGCCGACCGTAGGGAGGCTTAAATGCCAACGTTCCTTAAATTAAAGGCTCTATAACAATCAATAGGATATATATAAATCTATAAGGTAAATCTATAAGGAACATATATGTTCAAATATAGGAACACCTTTGTCAGTTAAGGAAAGGAATTCTTTAATAGGTCTATCCCATATACATTTATCTCCAAACTCATCAGAATAGTATAAGGCTTGATATATTACTTTTCTTAATTGGGGATTACCTGAATCTCTGGATACATTGAGTACTCTATAATAATTACCTTTGTAATGTTTATATATACCATTTAGTACTACGACTCTACTATCTGGTTCATTGACTTCTATATTGCCTGTCTGTGACATCTTAAATATTATTTATCTATTGTAAGAATAAAGAAATCAGTGAAGTACCCAACGCCAACGCTTTACTTTTGGCGTGGGCTTCCTGGTTCAATGACAATTGCCGCTACCAGAAACAGTTTCCAGCTTTGGTCTTACATCGTCTCCACAGGCTAAAACGCCACTTCCTGACGCTAAGAAATAGTCACGCAAATTTAGAGCTGCATTGATATCTCTATCATGCAACTTTGTACAGTTGGGGCATTCCCAAGTTCTAATCTGTAGAGGCATTGATTTCATTCGATGCCCACAACAATTACAAGTCTTGGAACTGGGGAAAAATCGGTCTACAAACTTAACGACTTTCCCAAGTTCCAAGGCTTTGTACTCAGTTAGAGTTTGCAGCAATCCCCAGGCAGCATCGTTAATCGATTTCGCTAAACAATGATTGCGAGTCATACTTTTGATATTTAGAGTCTCAAACACGATGACTTGGTTTTCGTCCACTAGCTTGCGTGAAAGCTTGTGATGAGAATCTAAACGACAATTTGCAATTTTATTGTGAACTTTAGCGACTTTTAATCGGGCTTTGTTGCGATTAGCAGAACCTTTAGTTTTACGAGATAATCGCTTCTGGTGTTTCGCTAACTTCTTTTCATACTTTCGATAGAACTTGGGCGGTTTAATCTTTTCACCATCGCTGGTAACGATTAAGGCATCTAAGCCTAAATCAATACCGATAACTTTACCCTCTGTTGATTGTTCGGGAAATTCTCCAGGTAACTCAATTCTGAGAGAGGCAAAGTATTGACCCGATGGGGTCATCGAAACCGTAACAGATTTTATTTTACCCTTGATTTCTCGATGAACTTTGGCTCGGACTTCACCAAGCTTAGGAAGTTTAATAGAGCGTTCATTAATTTGAAACCCTTGAGGATAAGTTGCAGATTGCTTTCGATGCTTTGACTTAAATCTTGGATGCCTACCCGTCCCTCTAAAAAAGTTCTTGAAAGCTGTCTCTAAGTTTTTAAGCGATTGCTGTAATACTTGACTGGCAACTGTGCTTAACCAAGGTAATTCTTGTTTGAGAACGGGTAATTGATTGGCGCATTTTGTGTAACTTAATCCTTTACCCGTTTTCTCATAAGCCTTGTTCCACTCATCAAGAAACCGATTAAATACAAACCGAGCGCATCCAAACTCTCTTGAGAGTTGAATGCGTTGTTCTGCGTCTGGATATAACCGGATTTTTAGAGAGGTAAACATTAACCTTGAGTGATAGACTATTACTTAGTATACCGCAAATAGAGGGACAACTGTTGAAAAATTGAAAATTACATTGAGGAGCAAGATAGACCTGAAAAGGTTTGTTCTTTGAGTCACGATTCATCCCGTCGCCAACATTCTTTATGGCGCGGGTCTTCTCGCGACCTTAAGATAATAAAGAAATCAATTCCAGAATTTATCAAGGCATTCTATTACTTTTAATATATAGTCCATTTCCTGCATATTGTTGATGGGCTTTAAAAGTCTATCCTTTATTTCTTCTATACAAACATCTGTAATTCTATTGATAGTTATATATTCTTCATATATAAATGTTAATTCTTTACCACTCTCTTTACTTTTTTCATCCCCTTTATCCTCTCTAACACTTAAGGACAGTTCTTCCATAGTACTCATATGCATTAGTTTGGAATAAGCAAATTCATATGATCCTATTCCACTAGTCTCAATTGTCTCAATTGTATCTATTGATTCTACATTCTTTAATAGAATGATGAACTTTATTAAATACTCATCACCATGTTTATTAATTTGTAAGTCTTTTATTTGAAACATATGAATATTATTTTACCCTTCCTCCGTTTCCCCCGCCCTTCAATTAATTATTTATATTGATCTTTAAGATACCAAAATAGAATAGACCACCTTTCTTTATTCAACTTTTCTGTTGCATGTAAATGTTTACAATTAAATTCAACAATATCTCCTTTCTTTAATCTATATCCTACATATTCCTTGGAAGGATCATCATTTATATAAAATATACATTCAGTCATATTTATACAAACAGCCGTCTTAAAGAAGACTGTATGATCTCTATGAGGATTAATATTTGAACCAGAGGGATAGTAAAGACAAAGACCAATATCAAAATTAGATAAACAAAGATTGCCTAAAGAAGTTATAAATTCATCTTCATAAGCAGGATGTAAAGTAAACGATTTCTTAAGATCACATTTAGTTTTAATCCATAATTCCTGTCTACCTCTAGCGTAAGAACTAATAGTTGGAGATAGTAAAGGTTGTATAGATTGACACCAATTAGATAATTTATTTATTGACTCTTCTGTTAGACTTCCCTTCTTCTTTACTAGTTTTCTATTATCCATATCTCCTGTCTCCTGTCTTTAATAAAAAATAATTAAATAAATAGAAACAGGCATTTTGAAAGATTTATCTTTTAATTAAAGTATCTTCTCCGTCTAAGAAATCGGAGTACTGTCCTTCTACGTATTTAAACTTTACTAGATCTATGTATTGATATAAGAAGACCATCTTAGATTGTTTTAGATCAAAAATTCTTATACCCGGAATTTCGGGTGGATCATAATGTATCTCTGCTAAATCATGGATACTGAGATGCTCTAATGCCATTACATTATTAGCATAAGTAGAACCTTCAAAGAATGATGTTTTATCCACCTCTAATAATGTCCATACAAAATCACTATCTACACAATAGTACAAAAGATTACTGGGTAGATGGATGGATGCATTATCTATTATTGGATTAGTGGCTGATATTGCTATATCTTCTAAATCAACACTAACCAATACCGTATTTTCTAATATTCTTAGTGAAGACAGTTCTTGAAGAACTAATTCTTCATCTTCTATTTCAATCTTATCGTCGGGAATAAATATTAATATCTTCATTCTTAATTCTTAATTCTTAATTCTTAATTCTTAATTCTTAATTTTGATCTTATATATAGACAAAATTAACGGCCCCACTATTGTTATAATATTAATACAAAGAATAAAAATGCAATAATATTATGAACAGTAGCAAGACCGCTTCCTTAAACAACAATTCCAAAGATCTAATTAAACCACCAATTGAATCTAAAAGATCTATGAAAACTGCTGATATCGATAACCCCAAAGAATTAATAAAACCAGCGAACTGTAATAATCCTTTGAAGTTAACCGATATAAATAATGATAACACAAAATTAATTGAAATTACAGGAAATACAAAAGTTGAAATAGAAAAGATAATAGCAAGGACTAAAAAGGGTAAGCAACGTTCATTAACTCTTATAGGTTCTTATCCTAACTTAGGCTTAATTGATTTATATGGAAACTTAAAGAAGAAATCAGAGAATGAAATGATTCCTTTAAAGCTTCAAATAATGAGAAATAGAAAAGGGGAATTATTAACTCTTCGAGAATTAGTTAGATATATACAAGAAGGAATAGTGGATAATAATAAAGCAGGATTTAGCTCTTTACAGGTACTAAAACGTTGGAAAGATAGTTCTTATAATATCACTTCACAACCCTTTGAATATACAAAAGGAATAGGAACTCGCTCTCGTGTAAAAAGAAAGAAAGGAATATCAAACTTAGTAGTCGATATTGCTAAATACTATATAGACACACCAGGTCTACAAATAATAGAAGATATATGGGAGACATATAATGTGAAAGTAGATGAAATATATTGGCCAGATGATGAGAAGAAACAAGAAGCATCAATGGCCCATGCGGAAGTATATTACACAACTCTTCAAAGAGAAAGGACAGAGAAAATAGTGAACTTAATAGTAAGAGTTAAGAACTTGAAGAAGGACTTAGACAAAGAGGAAGGACTAACCATTAAGGCAATATGGGACTTAGTTAGATCTTTAGTACCCGGCTATCAACCAGAGAGGCATAGAGAAATAACTAAAGAAATAGCAAGGCAATATAGGAAGCAAATCAAAGGAATTAGAAAAGGAATGGGAAATAAGAAACTACCAACATTGAATCAAGCAGTAGAAGGAATGAGAGCCGATGGAGAAGACATAGAGGCAACAGGTAGGGAGCTAGATAAAGATAAAGTAGGAGATAAAGATAAAGATAAAGATATATATGTTAAGGTGAGCGACTACTCACCTTATAATACTATCCCCTCTAGTGATCCTAATAATAGTCATAATGATATCTCATCTAGTGATCCCGATTCTAATGCTAATCCTGTCTTCCTTGATAAAGAGCCTTCGCTATGTGAAGTTATAGCTCCTGAGTCCCAACCATTTCACTCATATGTAATAGAAGAAGCAGCTCGTATATTCTCTCTCCAATATCCATTAACCTGCCACGCATATAATGAAGCATTTGCAGTCAACCTATTAAGTTATTGTCCTGTAGATGTAATTGATGAAAGGCAATTAGAGGTGATGCATAGAGATGGGTTCTTACCTTCTGAATATCAGATGTGCTCACCCAACAGTCCTCGTGTGTACTCTAAAGAGATAGACAATCTGTTTTATTGTCGTAAGGAGTTAAGGCTGCAAGCAATGGAAGGTTTAGGATTTGTAGATATGGATATAGAGAACTGCCATGCTCATATAGCTTTAGGGTTATGGGGAGAAGATCTTCCTTTACTAAGTAAGTTTATGGAAGAAGGTTCGTTATGGACATCGTATGAAGAAGTGTTTAGAAAAGAAGGAGTTAAGTTTTACAAATCGTTAATCAAAGCGATGCATCATGCGACGTTCTTGGGAGGGTGTGAACCTGCCTATAGAAAGGCTTTAAATCGTTATAACCTAAAGCATCAAGGATCCAAGATAAAGGAAGATGAATTCGAGTGTATTCTGAAAGTCTTTAAGAAATGCCCTATATATAAAGAGTTAAAAACTTTATTCAAAAAGATAGGAGAAGACTTACATGGGAAGAAAGTTAAATTAATGACGGGAGAGACCTTCAATGTAAAAGCTTTAAGAAGATATAAAGATAATAGTGTGCCTGAAGGCTATCGCATTGAATATGGTAATGTCCCCACCGTCATTGCTGCTATGCTACAGGCGGTAGAAGTTACAATCATGTCATACGTTATCTGTCGAGCTCATGAGTACTTCATACCTGTCTTATGGCAACATGATGGATTCACCATCAAAGCATTATATAAAGATAGTGAAGAAAAGATACGAGTAGCTCTTACTGAGATTAGTGAAGCCTTACTTGATAGAGGTCTAAACATGACTGTAACTAATCTGTAATTAATGTAATCTCAATCAATGATTAACCTAAAGATTGTTTAATATCTTTAGGAGCAAATTGATTAGGATAATTAGATTTAAAGAAGGGCATAGCCTCTCTCATAGAGCTAAGGTTATGTTCTTTTAGAATCTCTTTAATTCTATCTTTAGATAATTGAGGAGGTTGGAATTGTTTAAGGAAATGTATATAGTCCTCAATGTCCTTAGGGATAAAGTTATTATCACCTTCTATAGCAGTACCTTTAGTCAGTCTATTGATTAGACTATTGATACCTGTTACTTCTTCTTCAAAAGAAATAGGATCCTTAACATCCTTTTTATCCTTTATCCTTTGTTGCTCAATAATAGATTTAAGATCAGATTGAGCGGTATTAGCCATTATTCTCAATGCTCTATCTCTACGTTTTAAAGCTGCATTACTTATGTTCCCGAGTCTATAGAAGATTGATAAATTGCTATTTATATCATTCATAAAAAATACCTTTTAGATAAATATGGAAATAGTTACTAGAAATACCTAATAACAAAACAGACTGAGAATAGTCTATGAGAAAGGCTACCAAATTTAATACCTTGACAGTTCAATTCTAAAGATTCTGGTAAATACTTATCAAACAGAATCTCATTTCTCATATCAATAGGATAATGCTTAAAAGCAGCCCATACCTGTTGGATTAATTCAAGGTTATGCGGATCGGATAGATATATATATTGCCCTTTAGGATAGTTTTCTAAACCACCTTCTAATTCAATATCAGAGACTTTAAGATATGTATAATCAGTAGGATGAATTATGGATTGATTTGTGGTAGTGGCCAGATTATTAATAGTTGATTGAGTCTTAAGTTTTATATTGTCTATAAAAGTTAATGTATCAATAATTGTTTTCATCATACTTTTTTATTAATAAATAAATAAATTAATTGAATTGAAATGAAATGAAATGATTCAAGAGAGCCAAATAAGAAATAGTTAGATATGAACTGGAAGATCCCCTGGATTATAGAGATATCTAAAAATAAAGACCAAAGAAAATAGTTTATGGGGAAGACTACCAAATTCAATACCTTGTTTATTTAAAGATAAAGATTGAATTAAATACTTATCAAGAACGGACTGTCTAACTGTCGTATGGTAAATATTAAAGAAGGTAGACATTAAGTAAAGAAGCCTTTGAGATTCTTCTGAATATATATTTAGGGAAGATCTACTAATTGTCCATTCATAATGATCTCTATAATTTAAAGGGTTTATATTACCACCTAATACTTTGTCATTAAATTCTTCTCTTTCTATTTGTTCTTCTACTTGTCCTTTTATGTGTTCTTCAAATCCGTTTTCTATCTTAATTTGTATGGACATTGTTAATATTTTAATGATTGATATTGACGTCTCCCCTGTCTCTAAATGAGAAGGGATTTAATAGTACTCAATTAGCTTAGTACTCAATTAGCCTTGGATAATAATGGTTCATCTATATTTATATCCTCAATGTTTATGTCCTCAATGTTCATATATTCAGAGGGATTATAGTCTAATACAGATTTTAGACTAGGGATAAATAAAGAAAGATCACAACTAAGACTGTTATTTTGTATAAGCGCTACTCCTTGATTAGAAGTGACAGTAAAGTCTATAGCTTCTGGAATAGTTAAAGCCTTTATAGGATGATTCATTTTAAAGACCTTACTTTTATCAATATGACCATCACCAATTATCCATTGATGATGATCATAAAAGAATAGTTTATCTAATAAATGATTAAAGAATTGATGAGGATCATAGAAAATATGGATATCAAAATTAGATGCTAAGGCTAAATGGAATTTGTAAGTAGAAGTATTAGAAGTACTATTTAAAGACTCATCGATTCTTTTAAAGAAAGTATTGCTATTGTTATGTATTGGAGGTAATTCTAATTCTCTTACTATCCTCCCTTTTCCGTTATATCTTTCAGAACTTTCAATCCATGAATATGAGGATATTTGCTGTATCTCTTTATGAGATAAGAATTCGTTTATATTATTCTTATCATTATCCTTATCTTTACTCTTACTGTTATCTTTGCTCTTAGCCGTACTTATATTATCTTTATGACAATTTGCCTTTTCTTTTATTAAGGATTCTAATTCTTTATAAATACGGTTTTCTAAATCTATCTTATGCGTCTTAAATCCTAACGTTGAATATTTCATATCTAAATAACAAATTATCTACGAACAATTGAAATAGAATAAAATGAAGGTCTATTAAGAATATTCATCTGATAATAGTTCAACACTTTATTAGAAGTAATAGCGAATTTGTTGAATAACTTATCTCTTCTCAATGAGTCCTTTATGAAGCTATTACATATCGAGATGTTAAAATGTTCTTCTCTATCCTTATTTAAATTATTAATACTAGGAACGTATAACTCTTTCTTACTAAAAGGATTTGAAGTTAATAAAAATAGATGGGAATCTATGACGTTCACTAAAGAATTAAGAAAGAGTACATTCTCTATTCTTAGAATATTGTTATTTAGTTCAATATCCTCAATATCAGGTGACTTAAATATTCCATAAGGTAATATTAACTCTATCCTTTTAACATTAATAGAGTTGGGATCGTCATTCTCTATATTAGAAGAATAGGGTATATCCATATTTATTCTCATACCTTCAAATGATATATCTTTATCAGGAAAATGAAAATAAAAATGTATTAATTGTTTTATTATTTCTATTACCGTGGATTCCATGTTCATGTCAATCTTACTTAATTAATTTCAATTCAACTTAATTAGTTGTTATAAGTCTTATAAGTCTTATAAGTCTTAGACATTTAGACCAATCCAAATTCAATTTATTATAGGAAAGGTTAAGAATTAGGATCCCTGTCTTTGTCTTTTAAAAGTCAAATATTTCCTATTTATTGATTTAGACCAAAGAAAGCGATAGTAGATTGTTAAGAACAAATTGAATTTTACTTTCTTATTGGATAGAGGTCCCTTATAAAAACATTCACCTGTTTTAGTCCTTAGATTAGTATATGTAAAAAGATATTCTTCTATAAGAAGATAATTGAAAAAGTCTTCTCCATATTCTTGTCTTATATTAATAAGCTTTTTCTTAGAGATTAATAAAGGTATTTTATATGTATCTTTATTAATATCTTTATTAATATCTTTATTAGATCTAATGTTTAAACAATAAGGAACAAATACATCTTCTATAAAAGATGAGGTTGTCTTAGAATGTTTAGAATATCTCATATAACCTAAGATAGCGTCTAATGCTTCTTCGACACCTGCTAAGACATTCAATGTATCATCCAGTCTTAATATATGACTATCAGTAAAACTAATGGACCTTTTATCTATATCAATATTGAAAGCTCCATATAGACTGTTAGGTTTAATAAATAGAGAGTCAATATTATATTTCAAATCTGCTATCGAAATGATACCTGCACTTAGAATTATCTCTATGCTTCGTGGAAGGTATTGAGAATTAATATCCCAAGGTAAAGGTTCTTCTAACATAAAGTTTAGAATAAATATATCATCTAAATCTCTATGAATATTATTTTGTATATAAGTCTTTCCTTTGTCTGTCAAAGAATATATAGGATCTAAAGTTATCAAATAGTTAGATTTTATATATCCTTTTAACTTTAAAGAAGAAATAACTAAAACTGAATAGGGTGTTCTTCTTGTTACTTCCCTTAAAGTTGAATAAATAAGTTTTCCATTGTCGGTGATTCTTTCATATATATTAGCTTTATCTTTCCATAGACCTTCCTTTATTTCTCCTTCTTTAGTACCTCCTAAGATATATTCATTCAGAATATTATCTATAGTTCTAGCTACTGAAACTATTTGTTGAGCAAATGCATATCTATCCTTTAAGATATACAATAGACATCTTTCTTCATAAGTAAGACTGTCTCCAGATTTATCTATTCCTTTATTATTAGATCCCATCATATATTATCCTGTCCTGTCTCGTCTTATCCTGTCTTATTTATTTATTTGATAAATTAGGCATCAAATAAAAATATAGATTTAGATTGAATTAAATTAGGATGTAACGAATTACAACACATTTAAATCTAAATCTAAATCTATATTCAAATTAGTTAATACGATAAGAGGAGCCAGTTTCGTTCCATTGTTTAATGAAAGACATAGCCTGATCTCCTTCAGATTCTTTCAATATCGTATTTCTATTAGCAATCTCTCTAATTGCTCTCAATCTTTTCTTTGTCTCTTCATAAAGACTATCGACTAATTCCCCAAAAGGAGAGAGATTACCAAGATCATCAGTCAGTCTATAATATAAACTAGATTTCTGTTCTCTCATAGTCTCCCAATAATGTTGCATATACAAAAATAGAGGGACTGGAGATGCTCCATCAACATTAAGAAAAGAATAAATATCATTGTTTAAAGATGGCTGTCCATCAGGATTTCTATCCTTAATAAAATAAAACTTTTCATCTTCATCAAGATAGATCTCAGAAAAGTCTATATCAAGAAGACTACCGGTATTAGTGATTCTACCTTTAGCTGACCTTCGAACAAAGCCCGCTAATACAGCCAAGCCAATGTCTGAAATAGGGGCTTCTACTTGAACACCCCGTTCTAGTTCCCTATAAATTCTAGTAAGAGCCCAAGAGTTATAAATCTCTTTTACTAACGGTTCAGCAATTGATGAAGTTTCACCTGCTTCATTAATAATCTCAATATTAGTTATTGAGGGGTCTAACTTCAACCATTGCTGTCTAAATAGTTGGAATGCTAGATTCTCAACATTAGAGTTATTAGGATTTACAGAACTCTTTAGATAATTTTCTTCTTCCTCCATTAAAAAAGCCCTTAACTTTCTAGCTTCGGAATCATTTACATAAAAAGGGATTTCACTTTCCTTAACAGGTAAAGTATAAGTTCCTTCCCCTGTAATTAGACAGAAGAATACCCATAGATTTGGACTATAGCCACTCAGACCATATCCTTCATATATAGTAAAGGCTATATACCTCAAAGCCAACCTTTTCATATTCAGGCGGTCTTTTAAGTTATTAGGCACAACTGGACTGTTTAATATATCCATCGTATTTGGCGGTACCTTATATCGTCTTGATAAAGCCGATATAAGAATATAATAGGTAGATATTAGAGTACTGTACCACTGAAAGGCTTCAGCAACTACAGATCTTTGTGTCGCCAATGTACCTATATACAAAGGAGTTAGATCATTAGTTGTATAAGAAAGTAATCCTCTTTTTATTTTCCCCTCTTCATTAACTAAACATTTCTTATGCTTAGGATCTGCTGTATTCTCAAAGAAGGAGAATAGATCGGTTTCCTCGATTTCTTCTCTTCTCAATCCTCTAGTGGCAAAGTAACCAACGGGTGAGGATAAATATCTAGGTTCCCTTTTATACGCATTCATCAACTCCTTTAGGAGTCGGGATGTGTATTCATTGTCATCATCTACAGTTCTTTGTTTAAATCTAACCATTTATCTCTCTCTCTCTCCTTTATTCCTTTATTCCTTTATTCCTTTCTTCATTTACTATCCACCATTTACCTCCATATTATGAATTTAATATTATGAATCAAGCTCTTACTATTTAGCTTCTTAAAAGAAATTGACAGTGAACTAAAAGTTGAAAGTATTATTTCTGGAAGACCATTGATAATGAATTATTAAAAGTCTTTTGGTATAGCAATTGATCCTCAGTAATAACCAATCCAGAGTTATAGAATTGATACAAAGAGTCGATAGGCACAATTATATAACGACTAGTATATTTACTATAAGGTTCCCAGGTAAGGCCTGCATAAGGACCTAATAGAGAATCTAATAGCAAATATAACTTGTTATATTGCTTATCGTCGCTTATTGGTCTTTTTACACATAACTTAATACTTTCTCCATCATTATGAAGAGAACCTTTACCAATAATCCAACTTAATAAAGAGCTTTCATCAAGTTTAAAGTCGGAAGGTAAAGATAATGTAGGAGAGTACCATCTAGTATAAAGAGACTCACAATAATCTACATTATTATAGTACCAGACATAATACAGATCTCCACGTTTAATCTCTTCTGACACACTACCTTTAAATTTAATCGATCGAGGTAGTGCGGATAACCATAGATTGAATCTATCTAAATCTGCATTACCAAATGCGAAGAAGTATGCTCCACATGAATAATCTCCTAAGAACCCATCTTTAATTATAGGATGCTCTAAAGGATTATTAAGATATGTATTACTTTTAGCTTTAGTATCAGTTCTATTTAACTGTATGGTAGGCATGATCTTCCGTCCTTTTTTAATTTCCTTTTAATCTGAATAAAGCTTTATAAAGCCTTGTAAAACCTTGTAAAACTTTAGAAAACGATATATCCTTTACCTGTACAAACATTACAAGTAATATAAACTTCTTTTGTATCATTCCATACAAACCCTTGTCCTTCACAACAGGAACACTTATTATCTCGGTCATGCTTATGATCTATATTATGTCTATTACCTTTTCTGCCCATGCTAATAATATCTTTAAGGTGTTTGACAGTCAGTTGTGAATGAACTTGGTTAGAGTCAATTGGGTTCCTAGGGATATATAAATAATATATATTAGTTACATTTATCCTGTCTGGTTTTGTTTTAAATGGCTTTTGAGTCTTTATATTCATAATTCTTTTTAGTGTTTATTTTTGTTTGTATTTAGCCTTTTAGAATAGTAAAGTAGTAATAAGAATTTAAGATTAAAAAGTTTTATCAAAATATGTTTACTTTCAGACCACCTAGCCATTTAAATAAGGCTAAGGATAAGTCAGGTTTTAAAAGCAATTATGATATTAAATTCATAGACAAATTGTCATCTACTTCTAATACTTCTAATTCATCATCTACTTCTAATACTTCTAATACTTCTAATAATTCCAATCCGACCTATAAACATTCATCCTGTATTTCTGCTACAACATCAACATCAGTTAACTCAATAGGAGAAACAGTCATTAGAAAAGGAGAATGTGGAGAAGGGTTACACTGTCCTACCTGTCTTAATATATTTAGTAAAAGTGAGTTATTAGAATTATTAAACTCTCAATATGGCCTATGTAATAGTGATAGGATTAATAATGAGAATAGACAAAAGGCTGATAATAAGAGAGAAAGTGATAAAAATAATAACGATAGTAAAGATGAGAAAGATGAGAATATGATAAAGAAAAGTATTAAGAGTAAATCTAGAAATATTAAAAGTACTAAAAGTACTAAAAGTAGAAGAAGAAAAGGGAGGCGACCTCATTTAATATGTATATATGAAATAAGGAATGAAGTCACGAATAAAGTTTATATAGGAAGTTCGAGAGATACATGTTTAAGATGGAATAGTCATATAATAAGTATCCTATCAAAGAAGCATGCATCTAAAGCTTTAATAGAAGATTGGAACAAATATGGTTATAGCCAATTCACTTTCAGAATATTAGAGTTAATAGATAATAGATATATCAAGTCTAATGAATTAAGAAAGCTTGAGCAGTCTTATATAGATAAAGTAGACAATCAAAATCTATATAATCTAAAAAGAGCAAGTGCAAAAACTAAAGTAACTAAGAAGGATTGACATACTTTATCTAAATAAGTTATTAACAAAAAGTAAGTTGTTTACAAAGAGTAAGAGAGTCGTAATTCTCCATATTCTTACAGCTACGTAAGAAAGACTTAACAATACCTGGAAGTCTTGATTTGACTATTTCTATAGAGGAAAGAGACTTATCTCTCAACCAATTCCAAGTATCCATTAGAAAGTTAGCATCTCTATTCTTATCCAATTGATATTTTAAATTCTTCCATCCTCCAAATCCTTCAGCTCCCTTTTCAAATTGAAGTAAATTCAATTCTTTTAGGAAGGCATTAAAAGGATCATTAGAATCCCCATCAAAATCTATAGGAGGCGCTTCTAACAATATAATTACTGAGCTCAAGAATTCTTTAGTACGTTGTATAGTTAATTCTATCAGGGACATAATGAATCCATTTATCCTATCTTTAAGAATAGGCTTTCCGTCTTTTCTATAAGCAACTATATGCTCAAATTTATGAGGAAAGAATTCAACTACGTAACGACCTGATTGAACTTTACTTAATAGGCGATGAATAAGATTATGTACTGGGTAAAGATTAGAACATTGATTATCCAATACATTACCATTTATATGATGGATTTCATATATATCTTTTTCTATTACAAATCCTCTACGAATCCAATTAACACCATATTGAAAAAACAATATGACTTGACTCAGGTACACTCCAAAGCCATTAGGTTTATAAGCTTTATTAGATACAAAGACATCAAAGAAACCCATATCCTTGAGATCATCAATAAGTTCTTTATTATGAGGTGCTGGAAGATAAGGTCTATTATCTTTAGTAAACCTAATAACAAATCCCAAGTTAAATTGTTCATGATTTAATTTGGGATTAAAAGAGTGATTCTCTCTTCGAATAATTTCTAAAGGTTTAAACAGTCTCCTATAGTGGGAAAATAGACTATAGGGTAACCACCTATTCCTATATTCTTCTATAGACTTATAGGACATAAATTAAGAATTATAATTAATATAATTTTATTAAGTGTAAAAGGAGAGAAGGAAAGCTGATTTAACTTCTTCAATATTCTCTTTATTAATCATAAATTTATTTACTAATAGTACTAATTCCATAGACATGAGAACTCTCCCCTAAACTAAAAGATTAAAAAATAACTTATTAGGATCGAGGATAAATCTCAGTACATATAAATAAATTCAGCATTCTGAATGATTAGTACCGAGCCTCTGCGGCGTTCACTCCAAGTGTGGCGCATTTGATTTTAATTAATAATGAAAGATAATTAAATAATCATATCTTTCAACCAAATGACTTAGGGAGCCAGATTATCTTTAAAAAACACATCCCAAAAGGGTAGGTTACAAAAGCAGCGTGTACGACAGAGGGTTGTAAATATATATTATGATCAATAAGAGAAAGATTGTAGAATAATATCAACTTCCCTTCCCTTAATTATTAATTATAATACATTAATAAAGGTATTATCAAGTAAGTAGCAATAAAACTTTTAGATTATATGAATAAATAATAAATCATTTAATCAATCAATAACAAAACTATTTGCAAAAGTATCCATAGGTTGCTTTAAGTCTTCAATATCTACTAAATCAATTTTAGAAAGATCTATAAGTTGAGAATATTCATATAAGAAGTGAGTAATGACTTTATTAGTTATGGTGTGTAATAGATCTTTTCTAATTGCAAATATATAAAAGATAGGGAAATTATCTGAATGAATATAATAATCTTCTTTAAGATTTAGATTAATAGGTTCATTTTCATTAATTAATGTTTGAAAAGAAAAGAGGTAAGACGAATTGAAGTTATTCCCTTTACCTAAATTAGAAAAGTTAATAGTAATCCAATACATAGATCTTATATTGGAGACGTCAAGAGATTCATTATTAATAGGGGTAGAGATATATTGGAATGTAGCAACCTCATAAAAATCGTCGCTCTGAATTAAAGTTTTATTATTAAGTAATTCAGTATTCTTTTTAGCACATGCTATTGTTGCCTCTTTCTTAGATTCAAATATTTGTTCTACTTTACTTTCATAATCTTTAGTTCTTACACTATATACTTTGTAGAAGTCAAAGTTATACCACCCTCCTTCTCCCTTTCCTTTTCCTTTAAATGCTTTTAATATATCCATGCCGATCTACGATTTCTCCCTTTAGCTTTAGTTAGAGTTTACACAGGATACGAATAAGATTGTATAAGAGTTAATAGATGACTCATATATTCGTAGTTAATCAAACTATGAATGCATGCTGACTTTGATATAAAAGCTTCTACATCCTTAAGTGTAGAGGGCTCTTCTTCAATTTTACTAATTAGTAAAACCTGATAGGTCTTAAATAAAAAACTACCATCAATTCTAAAGTCTATATCTTGATATCTAAAGAAGACATCTACTAATGGTAAAGAGTATGAGTTATCATCATCATTCTTAGAGTCTTCAATTAAATAGTTATCCGAAATTAGATCTCTAGCATCTTGAAGATATTTTAGAAAATCTTCTCTATTACTAATAGGACTTTTAGTTCTTAATCTAGGATGCTTATTTTTATTAAGAACGATCTCATCTTCTACAAATACATCTAAATCATTTATAGTCTCAATTTCATTTTTAATTAAAGGAATATATAAGTAATTATTTCCATCAATAGAATTATAATTAGTATCTATAAAGAATAAACTATAGACCCCTTCAGAATTAGTATCTAGTACAATTGTCTTAAAGAAAGGGGGGATATTTGAATTCTTGAAAATAGATATTAAACCTTGTAAAGAGAAAGTATGTGGTATATATTTCATTTATAGAAAGCAGCTATTAAACCTTGTAAAGATAAAGTATGTGTTATAGATTTTATTTATAGAAAGTAGTAGAACCGTCCGGCTCATCAGTAATTCTCACATTACTTAATAATAGTAGATCTTCTATTTCTTTAATTAAAGGATGATTAGATTCTCTTCTAGCTTGATGTCTTCTCTTAATTAACTCAATTATTAATATTCTCTCTATGTCATCCTTATTATTGTCAATCTTATTATCTTCAATAATATTAGGAGTAGTTTGGATTTGGGTTTCGTTATAGTTATTAGGAATATAGGAAGTATAATCTAATCCTATTAAAGAAAGAATGAAAGCTAAAGAATTCCATTTTACAAAGAGCTGGTCAATTAAATGTTTTCTCCCAGTCGATTGAAAAACTACTTGCTCTAAACTTTTATTTATATCGATAGCTAAAGAATAAATATAATTAACCGTTCCCTTCACATCTAAATTGTCTGATAGTAATTTATTTACCATTTTTATATGTGGACTATTAGCTATATCAAATAACCTTTTATCCCACATATACTTTAATGCTGTTACATCTTTTAAAGATATAGCATTGATGATAATAGTATTAACATTTTCTATATGAGAAAGATTCCAACTACCTTCCATATAAATAAACCATTTTAATTTATTCATATTTAAAGATAATAAAGATTCTTCATCATAACTGTCTACATCAGGAAACCATTTATTAATAAAGTAAACTAGACTATTACCTTTATCTTTTTCTATATCAATCAGTCCAAATATTTCCTCTTTAGAATCTGGATATATACCTAAAGATTTATCATCATTAATAATGAATAAATTATAGGGAGCTGTTAACTTATCTTTCAATTCTTTTAAAGAATAATAAGTTATATAAGAAGTATTAAGAATATTCTCTAACTTTAATCTGTCTGATTTCTCCAATCTATTCTCATTATGTTCATCTATAGAATCATAACAGAATAGGTTTACATTAATTCCTTTAAATAGAAGAAACCTTTTTAAGAGCTCTATATATATAAAGTCAGCATAAGCTTTTATTAATTCTTTATCATTCCTATAAATATAAATAACATTTATAGATTTTAGATCTAGTAAAGAAATAACTTTATTAGTGATACTATCTCTCAATCTCATATTAAAAATAAAGATATATACAGAATATTATCAATATAAATCTTCTAAATAAATATATAAAGTTTGATCATCTATATATAAAGCAGATATGCTAATACATACTACCTATCTATAGATGATCAAATTAGTAATATTCAATTAACTCAATACATTATCGTCTAAAGGATTAATTGCTATTCCTTTACATTCAAATAACTCATCACCTCTAACAACAGGACACGTAACTGAGTCACCGTCTGCATCACCTTCATTGGCAAATTGATGTGTACTGCTGAGAGTAAATACAGTACCAAAAGGCACCAGTTCATTCGATATTACTTTAAGCAAATCCATTCCCGGTACAGGAATTCTGCCAAAGATTAAATAATCTCCTACAGTATCTCCGTAAGTACTAGGATTTTCTTTACTTATCTTACCGTCCACCTTCCAATGATAAGAAACGTTATCATTAGCAGGATCCTTCAAAGGATCAAGATGAACTGAATAGTGAGAATGTAGTCCGTAATAAGCAACCGACGCTGGATGAAGATGAATTTCATTAGGGCGAATAATACCCCAATTAGTAGTACCAATTCTAGCTGATAGACAGATCTTCTCTGTCTTTGACATCTTTGCTGCCATAGAATTTGATTCAGCTATTAGCTTTTCTAATCGTCCCTTAACAATTTGGATAGATCTATAAAATAGACCATTCCAACCTTCATCTCGCTTATCTAAAGGAGTCTCTAATAACATTAGTAGACTTATAAAGTCCCTATAAGTAAGAGAATTTCCATTACGAGTATATTGAATAAAACTCTTTAATGGAATGAATAGTAAAGAGGGAGAAGTACTTCTTGAAGAAAAGAATAGTAATCCTTTAATATCCTTTTTACTTAACTTTCTTTCTAGAATAGTAAGAGCTGAATCCCAATCTAAAGAATCAGATAACATGAGTTCATGCAAAGCATTAGACCTATACTCTTCTCCTCCATCAGGGAATACTACTAGCATTCTTTCTTTATCGAAATCTTCTCTCCAAGTTATCTTAGAATTCTCAGTTAAGATTAGCGATTCCCTTTGATATTTATCAAAGGAGGGAGGTAATTGTAATACTGCAGGATACTCAGGATCATTAAGACTTTTCTTATATTCCCATTCTTCAAAGCTGTTCAAACAATCATAGAATAAGCCCATCCCAGAATAAAGTTCTACTATATTAGCTTTATTTCTACGCATTGAATCGAGGAACTTCTGGAATAGAACGGGGTACTCACTCCCTAAATATAAGATATGTTCTAGAAACAAAGAGGTCTTCCCAGCAAATGCTAAGGTAGTAGGAGTTTCTACTACTTCAGTTTGTACTCCCTGCCAGAATGGAACTTCTTTATGAACAATGGATCTAGTATCATCATCAAAGATGAATTTAGGATCATCTCCATAAAGGTTCTTAAATCCCGAATATATTTCAGGATCAATGTCCCATCTGGAGACATCTACTTTCAACATCATCTCTTCCATCTTAGAGACAATTGTTTCAAAGTTTTCCCATTGTCCCGTTAGAGAATCCCAGATAGCTCCAGGTTCCCCTAGTTCATGAGCTACTAAACCCACTACGAAGAGAATAGTTTTACTTTCCTCTGTGGAAATAACTCTTTCCAATTGGAGGTAATTACCTTCTTCATCCTTTAAAGGAATATTCGGATTAAAGACCAATTTACCAGTCCCTGATTCCTGGATTTTAATACTTCTATCAAAACCTCCATCAGATCTATACTTACTAAATCCTCGGAATTTCTCTACATCCGATATCCTTAACTGCTCTACACTTATCTTAATTTGAAGATTATTGGTAATCTCTGAATGGATTACTTCTATATCCTTCACCCTTCCAGGAAGGACAGATTCCCATCTCAGAATGGGAAGTACTTTATCCTGAGCAGATTTTATAGATACTAATGGTGTCCCAAGGGATACCAGACTTTCTGCTTTTATAGCAACTACTCTACTTTTTATATACTCTTCAATAGTTAAAGTCTCAGTAGTCCCTGCAGGTACAGGTATGTCTACTCGCTCCACTGTGATAGTGGAAATGATTCTTTTAGTATCAGGATGACTATGACCTTGACCACTCCCCTCCGGGGTTAAAGGGCTTAAACATACTCCTACTAAATAGTTGATTCCTGCGTAACGGATCACTTCCCCTTGAGGTGATCTGAATCCTACAGGACTCTCTTGAATTACAGTCTTTCCGTCCCCAACCCCTAATAAATTGTCTTTTACTAAATCTTCTAGGCGCTTTTGTGCATCAATAGAAGCTGTATCTCCCACATAAGGTTTGGGAATTCTGTTTACCTTAACCATGATTATCTCTCCTTTGCGTTCCCTTTATTTCCTGTTCTATTTATGTATTTTCTGTGAACTACCAAGCGGTGAATCAGAGATTACATCGTTGGTTTCTTATCCAACAGACTATACTCCTAGTAGACTTCTTTTGTCCTTCACTGTCTCTTCCAATTAATTTAAATATTTAATTCAACTATAGATATGAAATGATATATCTAACTCAATTCAATAATATAAAGTAAAAAGAATTGAGTTAGATATAAAAGTTATTCTTTATTTCACCTCACTTCACTTCACTCCTTGAAACTATCAAGATAGCTTCTTACTTTTTCATCTCCTGCATTCTGAATACCTTTAAAAGATTGAGAATAACACATTCCTCCCGTGGGTACTAACGCTAAAAGTCTACCGCCTAGTTTAGAGATTTTATCAGGATCAAAAGGTAAAGCAAACTCCCATTGATCCTTAGCCAATAGATCTATATCTTTAAGAGATATAAATAACTTCTTAAGTAGTTCCCTATCCATAGTTGCTAGGATAGATAGTAAAGTACGTGTAGGAGTGTAGGTCTTCCTCTCGTCTCTATGTATATCTAATACCCTATCTAAAACATTCAGATAGAAATCTCTTTTATCTTGATGTTCTGTTGGAACATCAAGTATGACTTCCAGTTTTCCTTGTGATCTCAATGTCAAAAGATCATCCAATAAAGTATATAGTTCTTTAACTTTTGGAATAAATGTAACACCTATACCTCCTGAATCAACACTCACCCATTTGGCACTTTTATTGGGTAGAAAAGGCGTCTTATACTTTGTTGTCAAAGTCCTTAAAGCAAGAATAGAATCGCTTGCTTTAGTTAACGAGAGATCCATATAACTATAGATATTCACATTTAGATCAAGAGAGCCCAATACTCTCTTCAAATGGTAATCTAACATTTTATGTGGATATCCCACATAGACTTTAGATACAAATGCTTCTGTTAGATATGCCTTTCTACCTTTTAGTTCTGTAGCATTAGTAGACGTAGACAAATAACCAAGTATTAATAATAAAACCTTATTAGTATCGAATAATACTTCCTCATTAATCGATACATAATATCTAATTTGTTGGTCTCCAATAAACCAATCAAATTTGCAACTAAGAGAAACAGAAGAATAGTCGGGGCGTCTATAACATTGAATATTCATAGTATTATATCTACTACTAATCACATTCAAGTCATATGAAAGTAATGCCCCTTCATACTTATCGTTATTTACTTCATGTTCAGTCTCAGTTGTTGAAACCTTTTTATTCCCCGCCATATTATAGAGAAAAGCTTCGATATCATGTATCGAAACTTTAGACTCTAATAACGAGTTTAAGAATAAATCATTGACTGTGACTATCTTTACTCCTACAGTCTTAAGAAGATTAAATACTTTTATTAACTCCTTATCTTGCTTAACCTTATCAGAGTAGTGTACTAATAAATATCCCCCTTCGACGATTTTGGAAACCGTCTCATTATTTGTCAATAGCTCTTCTTTAGCAGCTTCATCTGCTCCTTTCTGTTCTTCACTTTGTTTGTCAGTAATACCAACAAATTGGGATCCAACTCCTAATAGGCTTTGACGAGTTACTGTTATATCTTTAAATAATTCCTCGAACTCTGGGTTTCTACAAAACCCAAATTCCTCCGTTTCTAAACTATTAGTAAGTCGATATACGAATAACTTTTTATTCCTAATTAGGGACTTGTATAAGCTACCTACTGGAGGTATTAATGAGTAGAACAATACTAATGATGTCGGTACCCCAAAGGCTCCCATCACCTGCATTGATGATCCTTTTAAAACGAATGCTCTATCAATTTCATCCCAAGATTCTAAGAATACATCTTTCTTAAAATAAGCTGGGTTTTCTAATAGAGGTAATCTAGTTGTCGCCATCAACTGCTCGCGAAGAACTCTAGATTGACTGAGGGGATTGTTGATTTGCATATCTTTCCTTTCTATTCCCTTTCTATTTCCTTTTTTACATAGGATACCTAACCTCTAGCAATTAGCGAATAAAGATAATATTAGTTAAATGATTAACTTAATATAATAGAATCTTTATTCGCTAATTGTTAAATAGGTATATAAATTTTATTACCTACTCTAAAAGGATTAGATACCTCTAATAAATATTTGTTTATGTCAATATCTTCCCCATCTATATCCTCAAGTCTTCCTAAATGTTTATAAGAAGGGTCTAAGCTTTTTACAATTAGTTTACTATCTAATTTCTTAGGATGTTGATGATAAAAAGAACTGACAAAGTTGGCATCTTTAGATGGTGTACATATTTGTACTCTTTGTATTTTGTTGATGTCATATCTGAACTCTTGAGTTGCTAGATAGGAAACCTTATCTAGTACTCTCGTTCCTAAAGAGTTAACCCTTTCTATGTACTCAGGACAGTTTTCTATTCTATCTACTTTCACTGAGTAAGAAGCTAATCCTTGAACTTGAATATGAAGTTGAAGGGAATTTATTAGAGATACCCCTTCTGCATTCTCATTCGGATTATGAAGAGAATATAGATAAGGTACTAACAAACTTTTTATTTCCTGCTCCCATATCCCTAAGGGTACTATGAAAGATACTAAAAACTTTTCATATAAAGTCCCATCTAAATAACTTTGTAGTTCTTTATAGTCCTTCGTAGGAATATCTCTTATCCAATTGCTTGAATGAGAGACATAGTCTCTATATCTTCTTTCACCTTCATCAGAATTTGTACTGACTCTTAAAGCTAATGGACAGCCTGCTATAGCTGGTTGTGGCCAGTCTAAGTAAACTCTAGCCATAGCTTTGACTTTCCTGTCAAAAGCTAAGTATTCTCCTAAAATTATTCTTTTGATAGGATTTCGATTTCCATAAAGGTCAATTTCTTTTGTACTCTTTAAGTCGTCATGAAGTTTTATCCTGGATAACGGATAGACTAACTCTATAACATTGTCATTGGGCCCTAAACAGAACTCATCAGTTCTATTAAACATCTTCTTTCCTTTTCACCTTATCAAACCTTCATAATCTTAAATATTTTTATATTTATTATTTTTATATTTATTATTTCTATATTTATTAAAGGTGTAAAACAATTATTAAAGCCTGTCTTACACCTTTTGTTCAGAGTTGCTAAAAAGATCTAACTTAAATAAAGCTTACATAAGTCTAAATCTCTCTCTTGCCTCCTCTCCTTCCTCTCCTTCTATTTTCTCTACTTCTAATGGATATACCTTATTACTCCCATCATTAGTGAAATAACCTTTTACATCACTAGAGTCTCCCACCATTTGTATTTGTAAATCTAACTTGTCCCACTTAGGAGAAAACTCAAACCATTCCTTCTCAAAGAATCTTTTAGTAGCTTCTTCTCTAGTTAATACAATATCATCTGGATCTTGTCCCTGATTCGAGTCTTGGAAGTCTTCGGTAACTACTTCCTCATTATTATCATTAATGGAATCCTGAGTATCATTCTCATTGTCGCCAGTACTATCTTCATTATCTTCTTCTGCTGGCAACTCAATTAATTCCTCCATAATAATACTATCCATTGCATCAGCAGCCACTAACTCTGCTGTGTCAGAAATGGCTGCCTTTACCCAGTCTTGTTCCTCTTCATCTTCATCCCAATCCCTATGTTCATCCTCATCCTTAGCCTCATTCTCATCTTGTTTAGCTTTATCAGTTTCATCTGTATTTACTTTATTCTCATCTTCTTCCCGACCGTCAGTCTGAGACAAATTAGTATTTGTGTTGTTAGGACTTAATAAGGAATTAATTAGGTCCTTCGATTCTTGATCTAATTCAAAGAGTGATAGGACTGATAGAAGCTCTTCATCTTGTTTCAACTGGTTACTTAAAATTTGGATGTCTTGTTCTAATCTTGATATCTGTTGATTCGCCTCAAGAATTAAAGCTAGGCTTTCTCTATTAGCCTCTAATAACTCTTTTAGATTATTTAGTTGTTCAAGTTTTGTAGAAAGATCTGATAATCTTTCTTGTTGCTGATCTAAAACCCCATCAGTTGATTGGCTATTTAAAGTTATCATTGTCTAAGTCTCCTATCAATCTTGTATTTTGTTTATTGTTTCAATGCAAATTGAATAATACCTTCTTACTTTATCTAATACATATTTTTATTTGTAAGAAGGTATTATTTTTATCACTTATTTTAAAGCTTAAAACCTAAAGCTCTACATACCTTTTGTTGGGTTTAAAAGAATCACTATCTATCTCTATCTTCACTCTCTGTTCCTCTATACCCTTATGATCCTCTTTTTTGTCATCCTCTTCTTTCTCCCTATCTTTCCCTTGGGTTTGTGACTCTTCAGATGAAGAATTAGGATTAGGATTGAAATTAGGATTAGGATTAGAAGTAGAGTAAGTACATGAGTCTTTTTTATACCCATACATTCCGCCTTCAGGTCTTCTATCTTTACCAACTCCCGAATTTAAATAACTGGAAGTCATGTTCCTTAAACACTGAGAAGTTATTTCCTTTAGAACCTCAGGATCTTTAATGGGTTCTTGTGTGGATGAAACAGCGTCCTCAAATAAGGTAGATACAATAGTGCTGGCATAAACCGGGACTGTATTTTCTTGTCTTAGGCGGAATTCTAAGAACATAGGATTCGGTTTATAACTAGGGCTATAACCTTCACCATGTCCTCCATTATGTCCTTGGTTAGGATCAAGTACCTGAGCTGGAACAACGCCGACTCCTAGGATAGCATGAGGAGCAATATTTAAGGATAGTGTTTCATAAAGAGTGTCACCGGAGTCGTAGGTACCAGGGACCATATCACATAAAGAATGCATATCAAACTTTACGTGAACTTGGAGTCTACTTCCTAGACTACTTATACCTCTACGATCAGTAGGAGGATTTAATAGATCAACAGGATATGAACCCTGTTGAGTTAGTTGTAGTATTAGGTCTATAAGTTGACTATGTAACGCATCGGTTAGATAATACCTAAAGTTTTTACGTACTTGTATACATGCTTCTTGTTCGAAGTCTAAATATACTTCCTCTTTCCATTTAGTATCATTAATACTTGATGATATGATATCAACGATCAACTCGTGGATACCACCAATTCTGATTAGATTCCCTTCGTCCCTCCATGCTTTTCCAAACCCTAATTTGGATAAGATAGTGATTACTTGTATCTTATCGGAATCATTATTGTAGAATATTTGGCAACAATACTTTCTACTCTTATTTAGAAAGTTTATTTCTCTTCTTTCTCCGTCCTGAAAGAAATATAGACCAGCCGGGGATCCCTCCATCTCTCTTCTTCCTACAAAGTATCTGGCAATACTTTTGGGAGTACCCTTAGACGGCACTTCTCCAAACATCAATCTATCTCCTCGTCCCTGTGAAGTGTTTAGAAGTCTCCCTAAAGGGTATACTAAAACGCCGTATTTACTGATGTCCATATGCAATTTCCTTATGCAATTTCCTTAATACTTTCTCAAAACAAGGGAGTGTTGATAAGAATCTTTTAGAATTCAGTAATAAATACTTATATCAGAATTCTATTCGTAACTCTCATCGAATATGATATTAGGCGCTACTCGTACACCCGGTTCAATATAAGTCGGATCACGACCACTTTGAAGAAGCTCTATGCCTTGGATTCTATTAGCTGAGTAATTTAATATTACTTCGCACTTGGCTTTCTCTTTACAATAACTGCTTCTTACTACATGATGCTCAACATGAACCGCTTCATCATCCACTTTTACTTGTATCTGGATATCTCTTATTAAAGACACATTTCTTTTGTCTTTAGGAGGATTACAAAGATAATCCTTTCTCTTATGTTTGATATACTCTAATAATCTCTCTTTGACTGAACGAGTTAGAGAACTAGATATACCACTAACTAATAAAATCGGTACACTATCAAGACTTGCCATGTCTTGATGGGTTAGAGACACGATTTTATTGTCCTTGCCTTTTACTATTAAAGGCGTGGCTCTTATAAATCCGTCGTTATAATGTTCCCTCCCTAAATAAAACGTCCCAGTGTCTATGGGTCTATTTAAAAAATATGAGTACAACTGACCGAGATTTAATGTAAAAGGATCTAACATCCCTGAAACAGGAAATATAAACCTCATGCTCATCATCAGCCTCCTCTTAATAAACCTTCCTTCCTTTTACTTATCATTAGCACCTCCTTATGACTATCTATCTATTTACCTATCTTTGTCTGATGTATATAAGTACATCAGACATTGCACACCAATATAAGTGTTACTTCATTCTTATTCAACTATTACTGGGCAACGATCATGAACTAATCCAGAACTATTTAGTTCTTTCCTAGCTTCTATAGTTACGATAGATGTGACTATATCATTCTCCCAGTATTGACGTCTACCTCGTCGGATGGCAGCAAGAATATAACCTTTCTCGATAGGCCACCAAATTTCTCTTTCTTTATAATGGGTAGCTAATAAGGGAACCCAAGAGATTATATAAGGATTCCAATAATCAGATACACTCTCCCACTTTAGAAAAGGATTAATTGGTAGAGAAGGTAAAAATGAGTCAATAATGTTCTCTTCTTTGAGTCTATTTAAAAGACTACTATTGTCTAAACTCGTCTTTCCTAAGTACACCATACTACTCGGTATACTTATACCACGACTTACTGACACTTCTCTTTTATGAACGTTAGTGTGCTCAATGCCCTTTGTCCCTGTTCTAATATGTGTACACATATCTTACTCTCCTCTCCCTCTCTCTCTCTATCTTCATTCTCTTTCCTTTTTGACATCCTGCCTTTCTTAGAATACTGTTTTAATTAGTAATTTCAAACCATCCTACCTCCTTACCTTCTTTTGGGTCTTTTATTTTTATAACCTTCTTATACTTTATATAGCGAATGGCTTTTACATAAACAAAAAGTCTAGATCTAAAAGCTGTTGGAGGTAAAACTTTATACTCACAATCCAATACTTCTATAGATCCCGAGTCTCCTTTATCGTCTATTTCAAGAAGATTAAACTCAGGTATCTTTGCTACTTCTTCAAAATCTAGAATGCTATTGTTAGATGATGATTCTTGACTCATTGTGTAATGCTTCTATGGTTAGATTGGAACTTGATAGAGTTCTGTTATCGCATTTAAAATCTAAATCAGATAACAACTTCTCAAAGTCTAAATTATCGTATTGTTCTCTACTCTTATCTAGCCATTCAGTACCTTCAAATATGGGACTGTCTGATCTTTTATTTAATCTCTTTACTTGATTCTCTTTATCTACTTTTAGCAATAATAAAGAACATTTATGACCTTTACATCCCTTTAGTATTTCTCTATTGTTTTGAATGAATAAGTCATAATCTACTAATCCATTTACTACTTGATAGATATAAGAAGATACGAAGGATCTATCACTTATTATTGTCTTCCCTTTCTCTAATTGTGGTATTACTAAGGATTCGTAAAGATGAGCTCTATCCATTAAGAATCCATAAAATCTGCCGAGGTTAGATAAGTCCTTATCATAAATTAATATGTTTCTTAAAGACTTTCCTATTTCTGTCCCTCCTGGTTCTCTTACTAATAGACAAGAATCTGGCTCTCTTTTATTTATCTCTTTATACAAAGAATCAGCTAAAGAGCTTTTACCCGATCCATCAGTACCTTCTATAATTATTAATCTTCCCACTAAATCTGAACCCTTTTCTTTATTAGTACTCTACTTTATTAATACTTTTATATACTTATAAGACTTTACCCATAAGATAAACCAGGGCATTCTTCTTTCGATAATTATCTACCAGTAGGTAAAATATAATCTCCAGTATTTCTTTAGGTATGCGCCTGTTCTTCTCTAGTTGTCTAATAGAATCTCTAATCCTTAACTCTTGTGTTGGGGGAATATTACAAGAATCTAATAAAGGATCTCCAGTTTCCATATTTGGAATTGGTAGTTGATGAATTTGTTCGTTATTTTCCATAGTTAATAATTATCTCACTACTTTACTTAAACAACTTCATGAATATTAATCATATTGACTTTATAAATTCATTCTTTACTATATAAAGTCAATATAACTAATACTCTATTTTATTTATCCTATCACTAAAAGTTTGTTGCTAAGATAAATAAAGGAATAGCTGGCATACTCGCACTACCCAATGTATTACTCTTTCTGACGAGAAGACTGAGCATCGTAAAGATGCCACCAATGAGTAAGACCATTAACAAGCTATTGATATTCACTACAAGAATAATTACTGAGATAACTAATAGAATATATTTGTAAATCTTGTCTAGAAGAATCACAGATAATCCTGTAGCTGAATGTACGTTCTTGTAGAGATTGAAGATGACTCCAAAGCTACTACCAATAAGTAAGACCAGGCCAATTGAAACGAGAAGAATTGTCATCCATTCTTGAAGAGTAGGTGCAAAGGCCAGACGACCCATTAAGTCCATATCTCCACGTACTAATCCCATAAGAACTAGAATGAATAAACAAACCACATCACTAATAGCCCCAATAAACCCATTGTTAATGCGAGCTTGAATAGAATCAATTCCTTTATCTTTGTGTTCAATAGCTAATAAAGCTGATTGGGAAGTAAAGGCAAATAGATTAGAAAGTACAACTAATAACATAGCTCTAGCGGAAAGACTACAGTTATAATGACTTCCTAAGATCTCTTCCTCATCAATATTAAGAAACTGTTGGAGTTGGTCTTTATCCAATTTACTTTTGGATAATAACACCAAAGGCCCCAATACCGTCAATGACATGAACGGAGAGCTACCTAAATAATTAGCTAATAAATACAATAGACCCGCTGTACAAACGGCTACTGTACCCCAGCTAAATCTGTCTTTTTTATCTACACAAATAACTAGATAAATAGCCCAGATACTAATGGATACTGGCAAAGATAATGTTAATAAGAGAGGGGTATAAATACTTGTATAACGTACTAGTAATTGAGGTACCCCAACTAGTACCAATATAGTTAGCAATACCAGAGCAAATGTATAGATGATAGTCTTATGTTGCCATTCTGCTTTAATCAGTCCAAGTAATACTCGTACACTATTCTCGTTATTGTCAACGTATCCATTAATCTCTTCCTCTTCTTTACTACGAATAGTCTTTAAAAAGGATTGAGAAATATAGAATACGAAGAACGCCATGTAAACTGTGGGTAAAGATAATACCCCAAATCCTTGACCCATTAACAAAGGCCAGGATACAAAGCTAGCATAACGACCTGCATTTAAACCTAACACTAATGCAGAAAGTGCTAGTCCCAATAATAATCCCATTACTAACGGAGCAACTGCATTAAAGCAGACTGTCGCTAGGATCACTAGAATGCTGATAATAATAATATTGAGCTTATTCATATCTTTCCTTTCCTTTCCTTTATCTTTATTCTAAGAATATATGACACTCAGCCTCTATTAGACTTGAACTTATTTGTTATGGTCGTATAGATATCATCAATATACCTTTAAAATAATGATGATATCTATTTCAATGTCTAATAACTCTCCAACATCTCTTTAATAAATGCACTTACATGCCCTACTGCTAGAATGACGATGGGTATAGAGATTATGATCACTGGATAGGTGTACCACGGCTTAGGATCATTACGATATCTTACACCCATATCTCTTTGAATTACTTCATTTAAGAAGTCCTTTTCATTGCGGACTTCTGTAACCGTTCTACCCTGCGGGTCTCCATAACCCTTACAATCACTTAAATCAGACACTTCTTCAGATGCTACTAAAGAATATCGGTCATTTGCATGTAAAGCTTGAATCTTGACTAGTTGATCTTTTTTTAATACCGCCTCATTTACAACGTATGTTTCACTCTTATCCAAAGGACGACTTCCATACTCTGTAAGGTAGCCAGCTTCTGGGTCCTTCAAGAAGACATCTATTAGGACATCTTTATATGAAACAAGTTGCCCGTTAATTACACAGAAAGTAACGGTTTGTACTTCACCTGTATTATCACTGGATAATCCTTGAGGATGTACATTAGGTTGAGCTAAGTTGAAACCATCTTTCTCAAGAAGGTTTCCATAACTATCAATTTGAAGAGATAATTCACTTACATCTCCTGGTTCCCCTAATGCAAAGTCATTAGATAAATCTAATGATACTGGCTTCTTGTTATTAGGAAGTTCTACTCTTAATTCATCCCCAATATTTAACTCTTTTTTACTCTGATATAACCACGTAATATATCCTGCAGCTTCAGTAAGTTGATACCTATTATCTCCATAATCAGCTGTGACGAAGACCTTTTCTACTAACCCTTTACTATCAGTATTCGCTGCAAGATTATAATCACTACAAGTATAATGGACTACACTTTTATCTTTGCCTTCAAATCCTTCTAGCATGCAAATCTGTTCGATTACTCTAATATTATTCCCACTGAATAATTTAGGTACAAAAAAGGCTATTAAAAGGATGATAATCCCTAACCATGCGAGATTTGAATTTTCCTTAGAAGTCATAATATCCTCTTTCCTTTCGAATATTGTTTAATCTCTGATTCTTATCTTAATATGGCTTATCTCAATTAATCTAGAAATAAAACTTAATCTTTAAGTTAAAGTTTATTTTTACCTTTACTTTATAAAGTAAATATCTTATTTAGATATATATATATATATGAATTTTTTATAAATAGATAGACAGATAGATAAATAGAAATGTATTTAGTTCTTTGCCTTAATATGGTATAACGCGTTAAGATGACGTTTTATATGTTGTAACGCTTTCTCATGAGCCCAGTCTAAATGTTCTTTACTTAAATGATTTACACTAAGTCTTTTTAGTCTTTCGTCTTTAAGACATAAATAATCTACTGCCAAATGTAATGGCATAGGATTCTCGATTAGTAACTTAGGTACATCCTCTAGACATCCTTGGTATGCTTTTGATATAGCGCTATAGCACGATAGATCCTTTGATCTATAACTTATATTATAGAGTTCAATTACTGCATTTAATATTGAGTTCTGTTTCTCTTCATCATACACACCTCTATAAGCTGCGTGAGGGGCTAATATTAAGTCCTCATACCTCTCTAGAGTGTAGGGCTTACTATCTATTTCCCTTAACCTCCTTATCTTATTTGGTTCGACTGTATACACGATATGTTTTTATTATATGTTTAAAGGATTAAAATCAATTTATATTATAATCCTTACCCAGTTCACTCAACTCTAACTTCCAAGTGATGTACATATATACAAATTCATAATAGATATAGCTAATAAATCAATATAAAAATTAATTAGCTAGTTTTATTCGTATCTTTCTCTTCTTTAGAAGTGTCAAGTTCTTCGTATAACTCTTGGAGAAATAGTGCTGCCCAAGCTAGCCTATCGTTTGTTTCAGCACATTCTTCTATTATCTGTCTAGCTGACATTAACAGCAATGCCCGCCCTTTTGTATTCATATCAACGATAGATTGAGACATTACAGATTGAGACATGATAATTTGTTTTGTATTAAAAATTCAGAATTAATCAATATAAGAACTTCAATAAAAACCTTGACATCTTCCCTTCCCTTCCCTTCCTCCTCCCCTATGTCTATCCCTTCTTTATGTAATAATCATTCTTTATGTAATAATCATTCTTTGTTCTTTCTCCTCTTTATCTTATTATTTCTTTTATTAGAATATATCTAGATTCTTATCTTTATCTTCTAGAATTCATAATATGGAATTCTATGAGAGATTCTTAGATAATAAAAATATTTAATTTTAATCTTTAATCTTTAATCTTTAATCTGAAATCTATTTGGACTTATCCGGGTATTAAAGCTATACCCATAAATCCATTCTGCGGAGGGAATCCATATTTAGGTTTACACTCCACAGTTAAATGAAAATCTCTTAGAGCCTCTTCAATAGAAGATACCGCCTCCTCGAGAACTATAGACTTTGGATGAATGTAAATGATGAACAATAGATAGTAAGGAGTTGAAAGAGTAGGTTCCCTTAACTCTACCTTAGCTATCTTTGATGAAGCAGAAGTAACACTCGGACTTAGATCTATTAGACACTCATTATAAGCACATCTAATATTTACTCCTTCTAATCTATCTAGAAGTAATTCCTCATTACCTTCTATTGGTAATAATAAATTATTACCACTCGCTTCAATAGGTAAAGCTAGTTGACTATTTTTATATTCTTCTAAGGCTTCATCTCTATCTTTGCTGTATTTATAGTAGTTGGGAAGACAGACTACTTCTACCTCAAATAAAGTTAATCCCTTCACTTCAAGACTAAATCTCTTATGACTAACTTTTAAATAGTGACTATTACCAAAGTCGTAGAGAGTAATTAGATCAATCTCTTCTTCTTCTTCCTCTACAATCTCAGTTGATACCCTGTAAGGTCTCTTTTCTTTTACCTTATAAAGTTCCTCCCTCCTTGAATTTATGTATTCATTTAGACGAGAAGCATGGCATTCTCCATATAAGTATCCACTTATAATATGCAATGGCTCTTTCGGTAATCTTAGATCGATCATACCTTTTATGTCCTCTTCTCTCCTATCCTTGTTTGATTCTTTCCTTTAATTAATTATTTAAACCCTAGTCTAATCTAATCTAATCTAGTTTAGTCTCTTCTAGTTTAGTAAAGAATGAAGAATTGATAAAGGAAGACTAGGGTTTAGCATTCTTTCTTATCCTATATCATTCTCTTATTACAGTACACTGAACCACTCCCCCCTATACTATTACGAGTTTGAATAATAGGAACGATATTAGTCTCCCTATAAAAACTGACATTGAATAAGTAATGCAATTTTTAAGTAAACTCTTTGCTCTTAAGTGATAAGATAACTGACAATTAGCTGAAGATGTCTGTAAATAATACTGTATAAAATTACGACTTCTTCGAGCACCATAGTCAATATCTCTTACGTCATATATATGATCCTGAGGCCCTTCTATCTTTCGTAATAAAGATAGATCGTACACAGTTGATGTTACTCTAACTCCTTGACCTAAAGGATTAATTCTATAATCTACTCTCTCTACAATATATGGATTTTGAGGAGAAGTATTAAGAGTTAAAATAGAACCTTCTCGAGAAAAGAATACCCCTGAATGTTTTGATAAATTCATAAAGATAGATAGGAATTGAGTTTTTATTTTGACCTCTCCTATTGATCCTAAGAACTTGTCAACACACCGGGAGTCTTCAATGACTGTAAGATTCCCACCTGCCTTTATCTCCTCAATAACAAGATAATATAGCAGTTCCTGAAATATAGTTTGATACTCCTCACAACCTCTAACTGACCTACAGTCAGGTAGGCCTTTAGAAAACTTCTTTAGATTGTAATAAAAGTAATAAGGTAGAGGTAGACCATATACAGACGGTAATAATTCTACATCTGTTTCTCTTACTGTATTAATTCTTTCGCTCATGAAGTATTCCCTTTTTCCTTTTCCCTGGTTTATATGGTTTTATTAGCAACTGGTAAAGAGAGACAACTTATTCCTAAATTAATTAGTTTCAGTTATCTCTCTTTATTCCTTCATCTCTTTACCCCTTTTCTCCCCTTCCCTTTATACAATTAGTTAGATTTCCCTCCCGCCCTCCGCATACGATCTAACTAATTTCTATTCTCTTTCTCTACATTGGAGAGTCAAAGTTAACTTCACCTTCTGCTGCTGCTGCTGCTGCTTCTTCAGGTACACTTGGGAAACTAGCAGCAGAGTCGGCTACTCCTTCCTCAGGATTATACTCCGACTCACTCGGTGCAGGCTCTAGCCCTAACTCACTAGCCAATCCTTGAAATAAACTATCAGGAATATCAACCCTTGAAGAACTAGGACTAGAGACTTGCAAATAGCGAGCAGCGGCTGCTAGTTTTCGTGACAAGGCGTTGGGGCTAGTAAGTACACTGCTACTCATAGCAGCCTGTGAGAGGCGAAGTTTTTGACGATCCTGTGCAATAATGCTTCTAGCAGTAGCATTATTGTTTGCTGCTTGCAGCACCATACTTTTCACCATACCAGGTGCGTATTCAGCCGGTACGAAACTAGGCATTCCATTGAACTGAGCAGTGTACCGCTCAATTTCAACAATATCAATTGCTGAAGGATCAGAAGGTAACGTTGGTGTGACTGTTTCTACACCATTAGGGGCTAAGAATACCCCTTGAAGAATCGCATGCGGAATACGGATAGTAACCGTAACCGCGTCTACATTTAGCTCATTCATTTTGTTTTGAATAAGCATCAGTTGCTGACTGTCCACTGTCACTTGAATAGTCACACCCCGACCTGCATTTTCAGCTGAGGTTGCAATGGGTAGCTGATGTGTCTTACCTTGGGTTGTAATATATTGATACTTCAACCGCTCGAATAGGTTTTCTCCATCTTTTTCTTCTTTTACATAAGAAGCTTCGTATAAACCTAAGATGTTGTACCACCCTTCGATGGCAGAACGACCTGCGTATATTTCATTTGGATTGGAGATAGTGTCTCTCAACCCACTATTATTCGAGTTGGGCTTCAGTCGACGGACTACTAAGTCTACAAACAAATTGCTGTAAGACTTTCCGAAGTTGTAGCTGGTGTTTAAAGGTAAACCTTTAATGTTCTTGCGTTTGATGCTCATATTCGTTTCCTCAGAATTGTTGAATTGTTGAATTGTTGAATTGTTGAAATTAGATTAGATTAACTTGTTTTAATCTAATTGTTTATAGGGCCAGTAAAAGGTAGAAGGATCTCCACCTTTTGCTTCATGTAAAGCTAACCCTGTTTGAACATCTAATTTAGGCTTTACATCCTCTCTTCCTCCTTTTTCTATAAGATGACACCAATCTCGGTCTGAAGTATCAACTACTCCATTCACCAATAGTGGGTGAAAGAATTGGATTTGTGTAAGAAGCCTATTCTCGTACCACTCTTCTATTACATAGTCAGTGATACGGTATAATTTGCTAGATACATCTAAAAGCTCTCTAGCAAAACTGACTGCCTCTTCAAGATTAGACACACATCCTTCTACTAATCCACCCTTTCGGGTTATTACAAAGGAAGAGGAGTTTTTACTGTCCCCCTTTGCAAACGGATATCTGTTGATAGCTAATTGCCTATTCGTATATACAGGCTTTAATAGCTCTTCTCTCAGAGAACTTTTTATTTCATCACTATCCCCTCTTAATTTCAGCAGACATAGTACGTCTGCTAACCTGATTTCCTCATAAGTAAACGTTCTACCTTCTATTACCCTAGAACACGTCTGTTTGTACCCTACCCCTATAACATATACACCTGATATATGCGGGATAGAGCTTAAAAGCTCCTCTACGTACTTTTCGTTATGTTCCTTTAACCTACACTTATCCTTCTTTCTGACTCGCCTTTTAGTAGGCTTAGGGAGTCCAGGCCTTTGAGTCCTTCTCTTTTCTAATAGTAATGCCACTATTTTCTTTCCTTGTTCTTTCTTTGCTTCTAAATAGTTTTAATACTTTAGATGATTATAAGAAGCAGTAATTAGACAAACTCTAAAGCTTTCTCTTCAAAGAAGAATGACGCTTTTAGAAAATCTAAATTAAATACTCCTTCATCATCAACTGGACACACAACCTTCAAACTGGTTGTATGTCTCGTGATACCAACAAATGCTCCTCCATGCATCGTAGTCATATGCTGCTCTAGGAACAACTGGACATTCTCAAAGGTTTTCCCTTGAGAAAGATGCAGGGTTAATGCAAACGCTAATTGAATGGGTAGTCCAAGAACTACTTCTCCCTCTTGTGGTACATACCCTTCCTTATATTCTTTTAGCTTGCCTTGACTCTCGATTTGGATCTCATATGTCACCTCCTTGTCTAATCTATTTACATAAATGCAAATATTCTCTGTTGATAGATGGACTACTTTGCCAAGGTCGCCATTCACAACACCTTTCTCCTTATCATTCTTACGAATAATAACAGGACAACCCTTACATAAATATAAAGGGGAATTGCCTAGACCCTTATAGCAATATAAGTCTTTACCTTCTGAACCACTATTTACAAACTGTAATAACCTGATGTTATTTCTTTCTTGTAACATCTTTCGGCTAAGACAAATATCTACTTCATTGGGGTCTAAGGAAGGTGAATCCAACAAGATGCCTCGACTAAGCAAATAGTTCAGAATAATATTTTCTTTCTTAGCCGTGTCTTTCCCTCTTAACAAGGAAATTACTTCAGCAAAGTCTTGGTCCTTTTGTCTCACAACTTTAGTGAGCCGGATGACCTTTACCTCTCTTAATCTTAAAGATAAGAAGAATGGCTGTACTTTCACTCCCAATAATTGAGCAGGATCCATGACTAGACATATCTTAAATCCCAATTTATCTGCTAGATTAAAGAGTTCGTCTATCACTCTCCCGTCTAAAAATGAGGCTTCATCCACAATCATTAAGGTGGGTCCCTTTAAAGTTTCTTCATAAAGTTGACCTTCCGCATAATGAGTTAACGTATATAACAAACTATTAAGACCATTCATTCCTAAATAAGAATGAATAGTTTTACCATTTTGATATTCTGCTGCAGCAGCTCCCGTAGGAGCTACTACAATAACGTTTGTTCCCTCATTCTTTGCTCTTTCTATCAACTTACGAGTGTGATAACTTTTACCCGTTCCCGGCCCTCCAGAGACTACTATTTTGTTGTCTTTGCTATCTAGGACTTCACCTAACTCTAAGTCTTTATGAAGTCCTGTTCCCTCTGTGTTAAACGTTGATCTTTCTACGACCCGAGGCGGGGTCGATAAAGCTAACTGACTTGCTGCCATCTTTCTTTGCCTTTGTCTCTCGTCTAATAATTCCAAATCTCTCTACAGATAAGTCTTGTTCCAAAGGTAATTCTTTGTCTGGATTATATGTCTCATCTTTTACTTTTACTACTTGAGACTTCTTCTGAGGTCTCTGAGGCTTCTGAGGTTTCGTATTATTCTGGAAAGAATACTCCGATTTGGGTACAATAAATACTTCTAAATATTCATCTTTAACTTCATAGTCTTTAAGTCTTTCAAGAGAGCCAATGAGTTTCGGTAACTGAACTATAATTCCCTCAACTACCTCTTCATTACAGACCTTGTCCGTAAAGAATTTGATACTGTTATCATCTTGCTTGATGCTTAGTACTCTTACAAATCCTGCACTACTACAAATAAGCACAGGATTGAAGTCATGCTTTAAAGCCACATCAAGCTTATTATCCCTCATCCATTCTTCAAAAGATAATTGAAGAACTGTAGAACACCAAGAGTAATCTTGACTGTTCTTTACCGGACTAATTAATTTCTTTAGCTTATTACCATATTTGGTAAAGCAAGCTTTACGAATTCCCTCAGAAATCTCTTTAAGATTATTGACTTGTTCAACAAACGATTTGACTTGAGTAGGATCTAGTCCTAGTTCGTGACACAGGTAATTTAAGACTGTACTGGCAGACATAATATCTTCTCTCCTTTTCTTTCCTTTCCTTTCCTTTTTTCCTTTTATCTTAATTACGATCTACATACTGAAGTATATCTCTGTAATAAGGACACTTTCCTGTAGCACGAGAAATAACAGGCTCTGATGCTAGTTGAAAGCAGTTAGGTCCCATTCTTCTTATTTCTGCAAGTGTAGGAGAAAAATCAGAATCTCCCGATAATAAGACTAATGAGTCTTTTGAATTCATTCCTCTTGAAATCCTCATTAGAAAAGCAAATATTAACCCATCTAAATTTGCTTTAACTCTTTGCTCATTCTGATTGATAAAGACTGAACCTTCTACCACGATAGGTATAAATCCTAACCTACGCATACTGAAGACATGGTTACTCAACCTTTCCCTTTGAGAAAAAGGTAATCTAGGAGAAACTCCTAAAAATAAATATCTCTCCCTAAACTTTCCAAACTCTTTATCTAGATTCTCTACTATATTCTTAAGAAGGAAATATATGGCCTTTAAATCAAATGTATCATCTAATGGTGCATTTAAAAATAGAACACCCCAGTTGATGAAATTATTATAATCAACTATTAATACATTCTTATTCTCAATTCCTTCCCCTTCCTCTTCCTTCTTCTTCTTCTCTTTGCTCTTCTCTATACTACCCATCTCTGCTCTTTAATTTATCTATTTGAATTATTAAATTAAAATTTAGTATATTCATGTATGCAATTTTCATTAGCCCATAAAGCTTTATAAGAAGTCGATATGGTAGACCCCCAATTAGTATGTATTGGACTGGTTAACTCTAATCCAACACTTGAATTCCATTTATCTAATAGTCCTACCTTAGGAATCCATTTTACTAATCCATGGGTATAGGCTCCTTTAGTATCTCTAATCTTATCTTTAGGTAAAGGACACCAAATCCTTTTAGGACCAGATTCTTCTGACTCTTCACAAAGATAAACTCTGTCAATAATTACCGTCTTATTGTCTGTGTTTTGATAGAGATGTAGAGATAACCTGATGTTATCTATACACTCGTCTCTTAAATCTCCAATTAATACATATCCCTTTAAACCTCGACTTACTATAGGGCCCGATGAAGTTGATCTTAAAATCTTTTCACCTATTTTCATAAGCTCTATTCCTTCTATATCTTTTAGTCTTTCAACTATAGAACTAAAAACTCCTTCAGGATAATCTTCTAAAGACACTGTTTCTTCTATATTAATAGTTACGGTTCTTGTGGACGGCATATCAAACTTATAGATACTGTTTAACTGTTTATTCGAGTATTAATCTCTAAAATCTATATCCCATCCTTTTAGGATTTCTTTGAACCAGGATATATCTTGTCTAATATGTACTTCAATCTGTAATAATTACTTATTGAAATTATTATTAGATCAAGATATATCCTCTAAATTTTTATTTAGTTCGTTCAATAAAGAATGTGTAAATCTAACTTACACACTCTTTATTGACTGTAGAAAAGTCTAAGAATAATAGTACCTCTTCCACTTGTAGTGGTACTGATCCATTCTTAAATTCTTCAAGACCCTTTATTCTGGTGTACTCCTCTAAGGTTAATTTTATATGTCTGTCATTGGATAAAACCAATGTATATCCCTCTTGGGTTCTGTTAACCATAAGAACCTTTAAGGGATTCCAGCTTAACGAACCAGCTAGACTAGTCATACCAGACATTCCTTCTCTTTTATTCCTGAATTCTATGGATTCAGGCTTGAAGAAATTGTAAACAGTTTTATCAATCTCTTCTGTAGAAACTTCTCCCCCTATACGAAGGTTGTTTACTATCTTTTCCTCTGTCCATTCATGAGGACTCTTTGCGTTCCATGGGATGATTACGGTATCTGTTGGGGAGAATTCATAAACGTAATCTCCTCCTACAATCTTAGGAACCCTTAGGACATAAGGACGAGTTCTCTTTTCCTCTTTTCTTCCTTTACTACTCATTCTTCTAATTAGCTCTTTGTGGTCATACTTTAACTCCTGTATATCTAATACCTAATATCTAATACCTAATATCTAATACCTAATATCTAATACTTAATATCTAATACTTAATACCTAATAAGTCCATGAGGAAAGGACTTATATTAAAGTTAATTCTTTTCTTTGGGATATGTATCTAAGACATTCAAATTTAATACCTTTCTTTAATATATCCTCTTCATCTTTAATAGATATTTGAGCTTCTGTTCTAGATAATAACTCTACTTTACCATCTTTATTGATGACACAAAATCTGTCATTTATTAAATCTTCTAAAATCTCTTCTAGAACTTCTAATGCATAATGGTCCTCTTTAGGAAAATAATCATAGGTTGATATTATTCTTAACTTATCCTGCTTCTCTTTTTCCTCATTAGGATATAAACGCTCCCTTAGTGCTTTTGGGATTAACATTTTATATTCTTCTAAAATTATGTATCCTCTGATAGGTCGTATTCCTTTTAGTTCAATTTCATATCTCCCTTTATCAGTATCTAATACTAGAAAAGAACTTTTTATTTCCCATTCTTTTAATTGAACTTCTTTTAAACTTTTCAGCAAAGACCCTCTATTATTTGTCCAGTTATTAATGATTTTAATTATCTCTTCTACTTTAACTGGACCCCCCTCTAGATCCATGCTTGAATCAGGTCTTATTCTTATTAATGGTCCATTCATTAACCTATATGCAATAGTGCTATCAGTTTTATTTCTTTGAGCGTTATATTTTCTTGCTTTTAATTTCATAATATTTTAATAAATATGGATATGATGGCTTCAATAAAAATAGAAGAAAGATGGAAGAAAGATAAGATTAAAGATAGAAGAGAGTCAAGTTTAAGTTATCTTGAACTCTCTTCCCTCCTAATCTTTAATCCTATTTCTTCTGCTCAAACCTACTTTCATCTTGGCCTGGCACTAATCCTATCGCACCGTATAACTCGGGACGGGAGCATATTGAGCAGGAGTAGGAGCAGGACTAGGAGTAGGAGTAGGAGAAGACTCCCGTGTACTTTGAGCACGTTCTTCTCGTTCACGCTGTTGTTGCTCTCGGAAGTCCTCTACTAAAGGATGTTCAGGAGCCCCTAAACGTAACACAGAGGTTTCCATATTAACCGTCGATGGCCACATCGTAATGTTAAAGAAATCGACACGCTGGGTTCCGTCACTTAAATCGAGACCTAAAGTCGCTGGGAGAATCTCCTTGTGAGAAATAATTAACGTAGCCACTTTTGTATCTTTCATGGCGGCGTTAACACGAGCGTAGTCTTCTTCTTTCATGTAGAGACGTACAGTGTCACCCTTTTTAATGGGTGCGATACCTAAGTTTTCATCTGTCTCTTCATACTTCGTTCCGTTGGCTTCACGGACAACTAGGCTCGGAATGCATTGAGCATTACCTTCCGCATTGTCGATAAATTGACCAAGAACTAGTTTCCAAGGCTCCCCCTTGACCATTACATCCTTAGTATATAAATCGGGATTGTTTTTACCGATATAAAGGGCTACTCGACTAGTAGTCATTACTTGTTTTTGTTCTTGTTGGGTAGTGGAATTAAATTGGTTGATTTTCATTGTTTCCTTCCTGCCTTTTTACTTAGTACATTGATGGTCAATATTTAAGTTGATAACTTAAATACGGTTTGATGTTATCTTATATTGACCAAATTGTTTCCTTCTTCCTTGCTCTTTCTATCACTATTCGATAGATAGTACCATCTATGTATATAAGATAAAACTAGAAGTCTCATAAATTATATACATGGATGGTACTATCTATCTTTCTTTATTTCTACAACTCTAACTTAAACTAGCTAATAAAGCCTGGTCTTCTTTGTCTAAGCTAGTGATATATCTATTTAACCAATCTTCGTATTGATTAGCGAAAGCTCCTTGCATTTGTGAGATGGCTTCTTTGAGCGCTGGGATTAATTTCTCTACAGCTGCTCTATCACCATGACTATTCTCAGGATCCTCTAAATAAGGAATACTCTTACGAATGACCTCTCTTTTTATATCTTCTTTAGCCATTCGATATAGAGGTCTTACAACCTTTACACCTTGATGATTCCCTATTAAAGGAATAAAACATCTTCGACTATTTTTCAGTCTAGACATTATCCACGAAACTAATTGATCTGTTTCATGATGAGCTACTAACAATACAGGTCGTTCATTAGAAGCTGTATTCGTTTTATTTAAGACTCTTGCAAAGAATTTATATCTACTATCCCTCCAATTAGCTTCCTTATTGTTATTACTACAATCCTTATTATGGATTCCTTCTAACTCACTACTAAGTATTAAAGGTACTTTATATTGATTACAAACCTCCCTTAATAAATTATCGACTTGATCAGAATATGGATCTCCGTAATGATAATTGATAACTTTAATATTTGCCTTTCTTTCGATAAGACAATGAAGAAGGTACATTGAATCAATACCTCCACTTACGGCTAAATAAATATTAGTCAATTTCCTCTCTCTCCCTTCCCTTTTACGATTTAAGTTTAAGGTTTTAAACTAGGAACTAACTCCTCCTTTATTCTCTGTTTCCTAGACTCAGTCATCACACATTCCTTGATATTCAATCTTAACCATCGACTCATATATACATCTGGCTCATTTTTATTAAGCCAAGTATCCCATCTAATAGGCTTATAGCTAGAACTAGAATTCTTGACTTCTAAAACAAAAGATTTTAAAGGAATGAATTTTGGATTGACCATATAATCATAAACTACTTTAGTTATGATCAATCTCTCATCACTGAATTCTTGATTGAGACCTAATGTAGTTATTAATCTTTTTCCTGCCGGTGTAGCACTACTTACTCCCCTTCTTAAATATGGATATTCATTCAGGATATGTGCATATTCCTCTTCTCCTAACACTCTAATTATTTTACTAGAACTGTTACTATTAGGTGAGTGAGAAGCTTTTATAGCTATATCTGATACTGCAGTGACAAATGATGGAAGAAATGGACCTATCGATTTATTGAAGGCTTTTAGAGACTCCAATAACTCTATTTCATTTCTCCTCATATATTCGAAAATATCTTTTACTGGTATGTTATAAGGAGTCTTTCTAGTATCAGTAAAGTATATTATTTTATTACTTCTATTGCAGACGGGTCTTAAATCTTCCTCGATTATCTTTAAAATATCGGGCCATGTATAACCTTCACAGAATAACCCTTTATTCGATACTAGAATTCCGTCAGGTGTCAGTTCAATCATAGACTTTTATAACTTCTTTAAATTATTCAGTTTCTTCTCTATAATTCCTGCAGCCCTTCTTCCTTCATTAGTAATACTAATCAAATCCTCTCTATACCCCCAAATAGACTCTATTAAACCTTCACTAGCTAATACTTTGGTCATTACGTTTATATCAGCCATTGAAAGACTACGGCCATATTCAATAATATGGTGATATAAGTTCTCTTTAGTCTTTGGGCCTGCATAGAGTAAGAGTAGAAATAAAAACTCTAATTCTTTATAACAAGGTTTATTTAAACTCTTGTTAATTAAACTAACTATAAACTTACTTGGTCTAACTCTTTTTAACTTCAGACTTTTCAAAAAGGGCAACATAATAATTACATTAGTAAACTTTTATACATAAACTTTCCTCTTCCTCTACATTATTCACTTTACCTTTACGTATTATTGGCATTATCTGCTTTCTATTTAGATTACAGATCTTCCTTTTCTCTTTCAAAAGAACTATGAAAAATTCACCTACAATTAATATTTTCCACTCTTCATAACTTAACGTTATTGGGTCTTTATGTGTTAGAACCCATTTAGATTCCTCTAACAGTTTATCTACATCATATCTAGGACTCTTAATGATTTTTCTTCCTCTTCTTGTCATATCTTACACCCTATACTCTATACCTTACTTTCTTTACCATTTGATATTGAATCTATATGCAAATAATATTAGAGATACAACTCAATACCTGTTATATCTCTAATATTTATAGACTTGTTAATTTATTTACCTACTCTCATTAACTCTTCGTTAGTCTTCCACGAACTTAGAATTCTAACGATTTTAGGATATGGTACCTTTCTTTCTAAGGCTACCTGATACTCTTTATAGAGTTTAAAGCCTGCTTTGACCATTAAAGGTACTAAGACCTTTAATAACTCTTTAGGACCTTCCTCATTCCAAGAGCGGACGAATACTGTATTGACACAGTCAATATTTGACACACCAAACTTAGCAGCTGCAGAGATTACTCCCGCCTCACTACCCTTTACTTGGAAGAAGTAACAAGCTCCACTAGGATGTTGGACAGCAATGTCTACACCGAATAAATCATCCGCTGGCGAGAACTGTTGTGAACGAACTAGCTCCTTCACCTCAAACATCTTTAGGATGCTTGCTACTAATTCTTCATTCAAGTCCCCTCTTCTCTGTCTCAAGGCATGACTCGTAGGATCACCGTCCCATGAAGAAGCATCTCTTCTTGGATCTAATTCAGCATCATAATCACTTTGGCTTGCCAACTTGACAAGATTATAAGAGGTTGACGAGACCTCAATTAATTGCTCTAGTTTATTTCCTGATGAATCAAATGCTCCCGCTAACTCTATAGATGAAGATGAAGCCTTGGAGGTAGAAGCATTTGTAACCTTTTTAATATACTTTTTAGTCCGCTCTGATCTCTTTAAAGGACGCTCTACTTTATGTCCTTTATGGGCTTTGGTGTCCTTTTCCTTTAATACTAATCCAGTAACCATCTTTCCTTTATCCTTTCTCTTTCCTTTCTTTTATTTAATATCTTCTTTAACAAGAATAATGAATGACTGTAATATTTCTATCTTATATGTATGAATTACAATCATTCATTATTCATAAACTTCATGAGTCTATCCCAGACTATCCGAAGTTTACAAGGCATCTCTTCTTTCTCTTCTAATCCTTTAACCTTAGTATGAGAAGGAGAATACGTATGAGAATGAGAATGAGAAAGAAATAACTCTTCCAGTAACTCATGGATATTAGAATTCTTATATATATATCCTTGATTCACATCCTCATATAACTCGTTAATACTATTCTGTATAATCCTTGTTAGTTCATCATAAGGCGGTTTGCCATTGTATTTACTCCTTTCTATCTTACTCTTGCATTCTTCATATAGAGTAGTCGCGTCTTTAATAAACGATGAGGGAGGTACTCCCCCTCTAGGATCACTCTTATAGTAATTGTCTATATATAACTCTCTGGCGATCCTAAGTATATCTGGATTATTTAATGACATACTTTTTAACCTTTCTAACCGTTCTCATCATCATTGTCATCGTTATCATTATCCTCTTTTATATACTCCCAAATTGATGATGTGAGTATAGAAGATAGTTGATGTTTCTGCTCCTTTCTCAAACTGATAAACTCCGTACACCATTCTTTTATACTCTCAGCAGAGGCGGCAATTCCTTTCCCACTGAATCCCATATAAACTCTTTCTGATGCACAGAAAACTACAAATACAAATACATTTAAATTAATACGTTTTGAGTGGATCTCAAAAGGTCCACTAATAAAATCTCCGTCCTGTCGCGTATAGAGAGCTTCTATATCGACTTTTACTACCTTCGGGTCCTCGTATTTATCTAGGTTAACACTGAACTGCTGTTGGTAATATATGGCTATACCAAGTCCATCTGACTCATGCTTATCGTGTCTGAATCTTAAAACCCAATCTCCTTCTAAAATATAATCTTGAGTTGGGGTTCCATTAGGGCCTAATATGAAACTGTTCATTCTTTCTATTAATTAGTTCTTATCTTTGATGAATGACCAACCTTTAGGAAAGTCTTTATAACATCTCTCCTTCGGTGTAAGGGGAATTAAAAGAGGTAAAGACATTTTCTGTTGAAGTCTTTCTTCTAACTGCTTTAATTTCTTTAATCTCTCTCTTCTAATCCTAAAAAAGATTGAAAGACTTTCTAGACTGGCTCTCTCATACAACTCTATTCTATCGACAGCTACTTCAAGTGATAATATTATTACCTCTTCTTGAATCTCCTTATGTACGAATTTATAAAGTACGACCATTAGGACACACCTCTATCTATACACTAAGTATTACTTTTCTTTTTACCTCTTCTTGAATCTTCTTATGTAGATTTGAGGAGATTGCTTTTAACATCTCTTCTAATTGAAGGGCTTTAGAAAGACTCTCTATCTCAATGCCTTCCTCAGGCATCTTTTTATGAATATTGGAGTCACCTATAATGATAGTTTCTGTACCATTCCATCCTATAGTTCCTCTTTCTTCTTCCTTCCACTTCATGAATAATTTGCCACTCCTCTTGTCAAATGTAATCTTATCTGGTAAGGATAATTTATATTCTTGAGGAGATATAGACCAATTAAAAGTAGAAGCTAAACTTAAATCTATACTTACAAGGATTTCGTCTTTAGTCTCTATAAATCCTTTATCCTTTAATCCCTCAAGAGGTTGATATGGTATAACCTCCATCTTAGTTAACGGATTTATATGTGGTGAGATTCTGAATGCATCACCAATAGTAATCGATAGTCTAGAACATAGCCTCTTTCTGGTTGTTAATTCTGTTTCTTCATTTTTAAAAGCATCATCTATTTCCTTTCTGACTGAAAAACTAACTTGTCTCGTAGCTTTATTTAATTGATCGGCCCAGGATACCACTTCATCTATCTTCGGTACTATTAATGTAACCCTCTTGTAATTGTTTACTAATAAAGGATTATATCCAATGAATTTGCAATCCTTTCCATTTTCATTCTCTTCTACTACCCAATGAAAGAAAGGACATACTGCCCTTTTATTAGTAAATTTCGTTAATAGATACGCCCTCAATTCTGGTGTTACGTAATCACTTTCATGTAAATGTATCATAGTATATACTCCTCTAAATAAATAAAACTAAAGATCTTTCTATACCATCATTTTATATATTATTTGAATGTTGCGTCAGATACACTCCGACCCAACCCTTTCACTTCTGCAATATTACAGAACTGTTCTCCTAAAGACGAACCAAAGAAATATTGTATAGGCAGTACTGTAGAGTTTAGTTGATGACAAATAAGAAGAATTATTCTTAATGAGATAAATACAGCCCCAATTGTTTCTAAACCTAAACTTGGTTTAGTATAATTACTAGTTGGAATAGATCCTATTTCTAACGCTTCATCTAGAATTTGGATCTTTAAAGTACGTAAGGCTACTTGCTGTATATTCAACTTAAAGTCCTCCCCAGTTAATTACTTACTGATATTGAGAATACGGAGGACGGTATCTCTTTTAAGACTTTACTTATTTGTCTATAAACTCTCTACCTATATCAATTCTTTCTCTCTATTAAGTTAATGATGATTTAATGATGATATAGAAAGAATCTAAAAGGAAAGAAGAAAGCAAAGAATAAAGAATCAATATCAGTAATAACTGGTTCTTCTTATTTCTTTTTATACTTTTCTTCTTTTCTCCTTCTCTGCTTTATACACTCTTTTGCTTAGCTCCATTACTTTGTTTTACTACATCTTACTCTTTCCTTATACAAGTAGTATCATCAACAATTTCATACAGTTCATTAAACCTCTCTTCGCTAATGTTACTGTATGAACCGTTTGGATACTTTAACCTAACTTGTTTCTCTTCTGTTCTCTCGTATTCTATTACGTACATGTACATTATAAGCTGAACCCTCTAATTGCCCACATACCAATGATTCTATTTTGATCGTGACTCAAATCCCCAAATTGAAGATGTTGAGCTAATGTCCAGATACTATCTAGAGACGCACAATTTTGTGCTCTATAGAATTCCTTTTCAACTTTTTTATTGTTCACTTCCTTCATTACCATTGCTTTGAAATGGCTTACTAACTCAGGGTCTAATCCATCTGTTAGTAATAGCTCGTACAGTTTCTCCCACTCGCATTTTTGTGTACGTTTAGGATTATTATCAACTGCTAACATACTTCAACCCCTAAATTTAAACTACTAATACTTCGTACATAGATCTGGAAGTACATCCTAAACCTTTAACACACGTTCCATTTATATTAGTCATATAACTAATATGATGGTGTCCATGTATCAAAAGGCTAGGTTTGGCTAACATTACCAATTGCTCAATAGCTTCCCTACAATTATCTTTCTCTTCATAAGCTATTACCTCACTTCTAATACCTTCATGGCTCAGAATGATGTCTACTTTACAAGAGCTTACATTACCTATACATCTATAATATTCTGAGAAGTCTATTGTTTCTTCTCTCCACCAATCTATCCCTTCTTTTCTATAACGTCTATCAGTTGAGTTAGCCCCTCCGATAAACATTATATTAGAAGAACCTACAAGCTTCATATATCCTCTAGGAATATAGTAAAAGTTATAAGAGTCATATCCCATATCTTCTAAGCTTATAGGGCTATTTTCATGACGATACCTTTTTAGAACTGAATGATCGTCATGATTACCATCAATAAAATAAAAGGGGATTGGAGAATTTAGATTAGCTAGGAAATCAGGATAAAGATTAGGAAAGAACCCAAAGTCCCCTACTTGATAAATCTCTTTACATCCCATTTCTTCAGCATAATCTATTGCTTCATATATAAGCTTAATATCTCCATGAGTATCCCCCACTATTAGTATTTTCATCCTAATCTAAGATTCGTGGATCAATCTTCCACGGTTCTTCAGCATAGGTGTAGTTGGGCTTATAACTTTCCGATGACTCTAATATAGAGTAGACTTTCTTATTCGCCCTTCTTTTTCCTTCTTGTTCTTGTATGTAACCCATCTTACATAACTCTCTTATAACTGTGTGGAGATAAGATGGTGAAACATCAGATTCTAACGCATCTCTGATATCTTCAAATTCTTTAAATTCTTTGGGGTCTGACGATGCTAAAAATATGCTGAGTACTTCTTGTTGAAGTTTTGATAACATAATAATTTCCTATTCCTTTAGTTATTGCGTAGAATTGCTTCTAATTCTTCTACCTCTGTGTATCGAGGATTATGCTCTACCACTCTTTTGATTGATAGAACGTCGTCTGTTGCTATTGTTGGTATATTAGATTCTTTCTTTTTACCTATCTCTACCTTTTCACTTTTACTTCTCCGTTTACTAGGTTTCACTCCGTGTCTCTTGAGAGCACGTCTGTATTTCTTACGGGCATTCATGGGTATATCACCGTAATTTATTTTGCCCCACTCATTGGCACACATCTTTTGCTCTACAATACCTATCTTAGATCTTAAGCTAGTCAATGTCTTTCTATATATTGCTATTCCTCTCTGACCGCTTATATACGACACTAACGCTTTAAAGGCATTAGGATATGCTACAGCATGAGCTTTATATTCTGACGGTAACCATTTCGCTAAGAGAGATGGGTTCCTTGAACTCATATCTTTTCTTAACGTATCTTTTATAAGCTCCAATAAAACAAGATAATTGAAGTTTGTCTTATCTTTCTCCTTCTCCTTCTCCTTCTCATTATCCTTATTA
>Ga0209931_1000035_pt1 | contig 69719 bp, 58 predicted proteins | sample SalPonR1_B_D1_MG_FD_185697 | JGI IMG/M metagenome (GOLD analysis project Ga0209931, IMG submission 185697) | Salt pond soil microbial communities from South San Francisco under conditions of wetland restoration - Salt Pond MetaG R1_B_D1_MG... ...
AGAAAATAATTAAAATCATTGAAAACTTACCAAGATAAATATAACTATAATAAATTAATAAAGCCAGGAAATATGAAAAGAGAGCAGTTTTAGAAAATATTTTGAAGTCATCTTTTTCTAATCTGTTTTTAATAAAATAAAATAAAATAATCATAATTAACATATTTAAAATCATATTTGTCAAAAAAGCCAAAAAAATCGGAAATAATTTATTTGTAAAAATACCTAGGGATTCAAAATAATTATATATAAGTGCAGAAATTGCGCCCATTATAAATAACATTGCTCTATTAAATAAAAATTTATACCATATAAACCCCTGATTTTTCCGGTATTTTATTTTTATAGATCCTAAAGTAAGAATTATTGCCGCCCAAAAAGGTCCATACATAATTATAACCGGTAGAATAATAGGAAAATGTATATTTTTAGTTATGTCATTAGAATAAAAATAAGTGCTTAGATTATTAGTAATAAATAACATACTAAGAAAAAAGAGTAAGTCTTTTAAAGGAATAGTATCCAGATGATAATTATAAAGAAAAAAACTTAAGATAATGGCTAAAACAATAATAAAAGCTATATATAATTTTGTTTTCAAATTCATTATTTTCACCTGATCTTTTTATAATATTTTATTATCAATTCATTTGAATTTATTATATATAAGAACTTTGAAATTGTAAAGATTAAACACTAAATAATATTTCTTAAAGGAATTTAGAAATTAATCTATAAATATGTTAAAATAGGATACGATAAATGAGTAATAACTATATTGGCAAAAGGAGATGAAATATATGTTTCAGCATCTAACTGAAACTTTTAAAGACTATAAAGCTAAATATATAAAAGATGATCTAACAGCAGGTATTTCAGTTGCATCAATTAGTTTACCCCAGGCTATGGCTTTTTCCTTAATAGTTGGGATTAATCCTATATTTGGAGTATATACCCACATTGTAGCTACTATTTGTGCTTCATTTTTATCTATTTCCAACTATATTATTATTGGACCTACTAACTTAATTGCAGTAGCTATTGCCAGTAATTTAAAATTAATTTCTCCTGAAAATTATTTACAAAGTGTCTTTATGTTAACTCTTATGGTAGGTGTTATTCAACTTATTCTTGGTTTTTTAAGAGTAGGTAATTTAGTAAATTATATTTCTCATGGAGTAGTAATTGGACTTACTACTGGTGTAGCTTTTGTTATTGCTGCAGGCCAGATTGGAAATATTTTGGGGGTTAGTCCTGAAAATGAATACAATGCCCTTACAACAATATATTCAACTTTTAAAAATATTGATCAAACTAATTTATATTCTTTAATTTTGGGTTTAGTTACAATAGTAATAATTATTATTTTAAATAATTTAAAAATAAATATACCGTCGTATTTAGTGGCAATTATTATTGGAATTGCCAGTGTTAATCTTTTTAATCTTGAAAACCAATTAGAAATCATAGGAGAATTTTCTGCTACTTTCCCGAGACCTCATATGATTAAATTTAACTTAATAACTATGCAAAAATTATTAAGTTCCGTTTTTTCTATAGCTATTTTATCATTTATTCAAATTCTTTCAATTATAAAAGTTATGGAAGAAAAGTCAGATGATTCTATTGATGTAAATAGGGAGTTTGTAAATTTAGGTATTATTAATTTATTAGTTTCATTTTTTAGAGGATTTGTTGTTACAGGTTCATTTAGTAAAAGTTTTGCTAATTATGAATCAGGTGCTTATTCAAGATTATCTGGTTTTTTCTCAGGGTTGTCTGCATTGATAATTGTTTTAGTTTTTTCTTCTATAATAAAAACTTTACCTATAGCTACTCTAGCAGCTATTATTTTAGTTGTAGCATATAATTTAATAGATTTCCCAGAAATATCAACCTGTTTTAAAACAACTAACTTTGATGGGGCAGTATTTTTAGCTACTTTTGTGATGACTATTATTTCACCTAGATTAGACTATGCAGTTTATTTTGGGGTGATAGTTTCTATAATTTTTGTTTTAAAAAGAAGTAGTAATATTAATTCTGATTACCTCACCTATAATTCAAAAGATGATAGTTTTGTAAAAAAACAATCTGGAGAATTAAATAAAGAAGATTATATTATTATAAACTTATCAGGGATTATGCATTTCAATGTTTCAGATAATTTAAAAGAAGAATTTGATAAAAGTGAAATTGAGAAGGATAAATATGTTATTAGAATGCGAGATGTAGAATATATTGATATAACGGTTATTAAAGAATTGGAAAGGTTTATTGATAAAGTAAAAGGAAGAGGAGGAGAAGTATATTTAAGTGGTGTTTCTGAGGAAAATTACGAACGTATAAAAGTATATGGAATCACTAAAAAAATTGATGAAGATCATATTTTTAGAGCTGGAGAAGAAATTTTCTCCTCAACCAAAGATGCAATTGATGAAATCGATAAATTTGAATAATTTTCTAATAAAAAGAAGGAATTTTTATCTTTATAAAGAAATATATCATATCCATCTAATATTGATTATTTTATGAATCATAATATACCAAAAAACTTACAATATAAAGCAGATATCATATTATAATAAAAATTAAAAATATTAAGAATCTTAATAAAATACTAATGAAAGGAGGAAAGATTAGTTTACCTACTATTTTTATCAAGTGAAAATTAAAAGGAGGCAGAAGAATAAAATGAGTAGAAAAATTATTACCTTGTTATTAGTAGGATTATTGGTTGGAGGATTATCGGTATCTGCTTTAGCTGCAGGACATCACTATGGAGGAGTTTGGAAAGATGCATTAATGAGTAACCCACCTGATTTAGATCCAGCTCAGGCTACAGATACAACTTCATCTGAAATGATATATCAGATGTTTGAAACACTGGTAGAGTATAATAATGCTGGAGAAGTATCACCTTTATTGGCTAAATCATGGGAAATTTCAGATGATGGTTTAGTATATACTTTCCATTTAAGAGATGATGTATATTTCCATGAAACAATAGAAGGTGGCACACCTACTGCTAATGGTGGAAGAAAAGTAACAGCTGAGGATTGGGTATGGACTTTAAATCATATTGTTAATCCTGAAACCCAGTCTCCAAGAGCCTATTTTATAGATATGGTTGTTGGATATCAGGAATTTAGAGATGGAGAAACAGATCATTTAACTGGTGTTAGAGCAGTTGATGAATATACTTTAGAAATGACTATTGATCGTCCTTTCGCTCCATTTTTAAGTGTAATGACTTATAATACTTTTAGTGTAATGCCAAAAGAAGATGTGGAAAAATGGGGAGAAGAATGGAACTTCCATCCTGTAGGAACAGGAGCCTATAAATTTGAAAAATGGGATCAGGATTCACTAATAGCAATGACTAAAAATGAAAATTACTGGATGACTGATGAAGAAGGTAATTCTTTACCTTATATGGATAGACTTGAATTTAGAATTATTGAAGATTTAACAATGATGTGGAATGAGTTTGAAATAGGTAATATATATCAAACACAGGTAGATGATCCATTCTATAATACTGCCAAAGAAAAATATGGGGATAATTATATGGAAAGACCATGGTTAGGAACTTATTATTATGGTATGAATATTGAAAAAGAACCTTTTGATGATGTAAAAGTAAGACAGGCAATGAACTATGCTATTAACAGAGAGGCTATGATTGATATAGTAATGAATGGTAGAGCAACACCTGCAAAAGGTGTTTTACCTCCTACTATGTTCGGTTATAACCCTGATCTTGAAGGTTATAGTTATAATCCAGAAAAAGCAAAAGAATTGTTGGCAGAAGCTGGATACCCAGATGGTATTGAAGTAACACTTCAATATAATACCAGTACTGGACATAAAAGAATTGCTGAAGCACTTCAGGCTCAATATTCTCAGGTTGGAGTAGATATAAATCTACAGAATGTTGACTGGGGTACTCACCTAGATTCTGTTGAAAGAGGAGAAGTTCCTTTCTTTAGAATGGGTTGGGTTGCAGACTATAATGATCCTGATAACTTCCTATATGTATTGCTTAACTCAGAAAATATAGGCCCTAGAGGTAACTATTCACGTTACAATAATCCTGCTTTTGATGAGTGGACAAAACAGGGAAGAATTCAGACTGATCCTGAAGTAAGAAAAGAAGTATATCAAAAGGCTGAACAATTAGTTGTAGAAGATGCTCCTTGGGTATTTATTTATCACTATACAACTCATTCTTTAATACAGCCATTTGTTGAAAACTATGAATTACCTAGTTTTGGCCAATATTCAAATAAATTTAGAGATGTCTGGTTAAATCAATAGTAATATCAATTCTCTATCTGGCCTCTATTTAAATAGAGGCCAGGTTTTAAAATTTTTAATGTAATTATTTAATTTATAAAAATTATTATTTTTAAAGATGAGAATTGGAGGTGTCTTATGTTAAATTATATTATTAGACGAACTTTATCTACTATTCCAATAATTATAGGAGTAGTTCTAGTTGTTTTTATTTTGACTACTATTGTTCCTGGTGATCCTGCTCGGATAATGATGGGGCAGAGAGGAGATCCAGATACTATAAAAATGATTAGGGAAGAAATGGGACTTGATAAACCAATTCCTGTCCAATTGGTAAATTTTTATAAAGATGTTTTCACATTTGATCTTGGTCGATCTTATCGGAATAATATGACTGTTATTCAGTCAATAAGAATAAGATTACCAGTAACAGCTAAATTAGCTTTTGGAGGAATGGCAATTGCTGTCGTTTTTGGTATGTTTTTAGGTATTTTATCGAGTACCCACCAATATACTTATATAGATTATTCAAGTATGATTTTTGCTTTACTTGGAATGTCCTCTCCAGTTTATTTTGTGGGGTTATTATCAGTTTTATTATTTGCAAATTATCTGGGATGGATACCTGGTACAGGTCTTGGTAATGGAGAATTTATTTATTTTGTTTTACCGATAATCGTTTTAGGAGTTAGACCAATGGCCTTAATTACTCGTCTTACTCGTTCAACTATGTTAGAGGTAATTCACCAGGATTATGTAACAACAGCTAGATCTAAAGGTTTAAAGGAAAGAACTGTTATTTATAAGCATGCTTTAAAAAATGCTTTGATTCCTGTAGTTACTATAATTGGTTTACAGACTGCCAGTTTATTAAGTGGTGTAATATTAACAGAAACAATTTTTTCTCTTCCAGGTCTGGGAAGATTGGCAGTTCAATCTGTAATCAATCGTGATTTTCCAATTATTAGAGGTATTGTTTTATTTATGGCTTTAGTATTTGTAGTGGCAAATTTATTAGTTGATTTATCTTATGGATTATTTGATCCTAGAATTCGTTATGAATAAAATAATATAAATTCTTTGCTGGAGGTGAATTTATTTGAAAGAAAAAAAGAAACAGGAAAAAAGTAATAGAGAAAAAGCCAGTTCACTTTTACGGGATGCCTGGAAAAGTCTAAGAAAAAATAAATTAGCTCTTTTTGGAATGGGAATTGTTATATTTTTTATTGTAATAGCAGTTTTTGCACCATATATAACACCATATGATCCGGTAGAACAATTAATTTGGACAGAAGGAGCTTCTGCAAAATTAGCTCCTCCTTCTAGTGAACATTGGATGGGAACAGATTTATATGGTCGTGATATTTTGACCAGAGTTATTTATGGAGCGAGAATTTCACTTCAAATTTCAATAGCAGCAATGGGTTTATCAGTTTTTATTGGAATAATTATGGGTACTCTGGCAGGTTATTATGGAGGAGTAGTTGATGATGTAATAAGCTGGCTTATAAATGTTTTATATGCATTTCCATTTTTACTCTTTATTATTGCAATAGTAGCTTATTTTCCACCAAGTTTAGTTCTAACATTTTCAGCTATAAGTTTAGTTTACTGGATGTCGATTGCCAGGGTTGTAAGAGGCCAGGTTTTTTCTATAAAAGAAAAGGAATATATAGAATCAGCTCGGGCTTTAGGAGTAAGTGATCTTAAAATAATGTTTAAGCATATATTACCTAATGTTATTGCACCTGTGATTGTTCAGGGAACACTTGGTATGGGAAGCATTATTTTAATTGAAGCTTCATTAACTTATCTTGGATTTGGAACCCAACCTCCTACTCCTAGTTGGGGATATATGATTTCTGCAGGTCAGGGATATTTAAAAAATGGACAATGGTGGTGGGGAGTTTTTCCTGGGATTGCAATTATTTTAACTGTTTTAGGATTTAATTTATTTGGTGACGGTCTACGTGATGCTCTTGATCCCAAAAATTAAAGTTAAAATAAATAGTTAATGGTTTAGCCTGCTGCAAAATTTATTTTTTGCAGCTTTTTTCTTGCTTATATATATGATATGATAATATTGAATATTATTTAGAAAATAATATTTGGAGGTTTTATTATGGAGAATTTAGAATATATTGTTTTTAATAATTCTATTTATAATTATTTAATTTCATTTTTAATAATAATTATTGGTAATTTATTTTTAAAAGTATTTAGAATATATTTTTGGGATAATTTGACTAAATATCTGAAAAAAATTTCTGAAAATCTTGCTAATTTTGTAGATGATATATTACAAAATAAAATTTTTCCCTTAGTTAATATTTTGCTTTTTTATATTGCTTTTATAAGATTGGATTTTAGTAATCTTATTCATAGAATTTTGGAAATGATTTTATTTGCAGCTGCTTTATTTTATATTATCCAGATTATTCAGGAACTTCTTATTTATAGTTTGAAAAAATACTGGAATAAAAAACAAAAAGATGTTTATCAAAGTAAAATGTTGCAATTTATAATTATGATTATTAGAATTTTTATCTGGATCATAGGTTTAATAGTATTATTAGAAAATATGGATATTGAAGTTGCTGGTTTACTTACTGGTTTAGGTATTAGTGGTATTGCTATAGCTTTTGCATCTCAAAAAGTTCTGGCTGATATTTTTAGTTATTTTACTATCTTTTTTGATAGACCATTTGATATTGGAGATTTTATTATAATTGGTGAACATAAAGGTACAGTAGAACATATAGGTTTAAAAACAACCAGAATAAAAAGTCTAAGTGGAGAAGAATTAGTATTTTCTAATAATGATTTAACTAATTCAAGAATAAGTAATTATGGTAAAATGAAAGAAAGACGGATTAATTTCAAAATAGGTGTTGTTTATTCAACTCCTTTAGAAAAAGTCAAAGAAATTCCCGGAATTATAGAAAATATAATTAATAATGTTGAGAAAACTACTTTTGATAGGGCTCATTTTAGTAGTTATGGGGATTTTAGTCTTATATTTGAAGCAGTTTATTATGTTAAAGATAGTGATTACAAAGTATATATGGATATTCAGGAAGAAATTAATTTAGGAATCAAAAAGAAATTTGAAGAATTGAATATTGAACTTGCCTATCCTACTCAAAGTATTCATTTAAATAATAATTCTGACAAAGTTATTTCTAAAAATTTAAAAGATGAGGTGGAATAAATGAAAAAAGAAAATATTGATAATATTGTTGATTATGTAGTAGATTTATGTGAGTTGCCAAGTCCTTCTGGTTTTACTAAAAAAACCGAAAAATATCTTAAAGAAGAATTTTATAATATGGGTTATGAACCTCAAGTTACTAATAAAGGGTCAGTAATTGTTGAAGTTGGAGGAAAGGGTAGTCCACTTGTTTTAGCAGCTCATGTTGATACATTAGGAGCTATGGTTAGAGCTATTAAAGATAATGGCAAACTTCGTTTTACTAAAATAGGCGGATATCCTGCTAATAATATTGAACAGGAAAATTGTATAATACATACTAGAGATGGAAAAGAATATACAGCTACAATTCAATTAGAAAAAGCATCAACTCATGTTCATAAAAATATAGAAGATATAAAAAGAGATAATAAGAGTCTTGAAATAGTTTTAGATGAAGTAGTGGATTCTAAAGAAGATGTGGAAGAACTTGGAATAAGAACAGGAGATTTCATTAGTTTTGATCCTAGAACAGTAGTAACTGAAAGTGGTTATATAAAAAGCAGACATTTAGATGATAAAGCAAGTGCCGGGATTTTAATGGAATTAGCTCATTATTTAAAAGAAAATGAAATTTCTTTAAATAGAAAAATATATCTTGTATTTACCAGTTATGAAGAAGTGGGACATGGTGGAGCAGCAGGTATACCAGAAGATATTGTAGAAATGATATCAGTTGATATGGGAGCAGTTGGAGATGATTTAGAAACTGATGAACATAAAGTTTCCATTTGTGCTAAGGATTCAGGTGGGCCTTATGATTATGATTTAACAACTAATTTAATTAATATAGCTGAAGATAAAGAATTAAATTTTGCAGTTGATATTTATCCACATTATGGCTCAGATGTTGATGTTACTTTACGTTCAGGTTTTGATATAAAACATGGTTTGATTGGTCCAGGAGTTTTTGCTTCTCATGGTTATGAAAGAACTCATGTTGAAGGTTTAAAAAATACCTTTAAATTAATTAATTCTTATATTACTAATAAATATTAACCAGATAATATATGATTTTTGGGAGGCAATATACAGTGTTTTCTAATTTAATAAATGATTTTAAAAACTATGAACTAAATAAATTCAAAAAGGATCTAATAGCAGGTTTAACAGTTGGGGCGGTTGCTTTACCACAAAACATGGCTTATGCTTTGATTATTGGGATTAATCCTGTTTATGGAATATATACTTCTATAGTTTCTATGATTGTATCCAGTATTTTTGGGATTTCTGATTATCTTGTTGTTGGTCCTACTAATGTTATGGCAATAGCTATTTCTAGTACCTTAAGTCAATATAATGGAGAAAATTATTTACAATTTATTTTTCTTTTAACATTTCTTATTGGAGTTTTTCAGCTATTAATGGCTTTTATGAAATTAGGAAAACTTGTAAGTTATATTTCTCATCCGGTAGTAGTTGGACTAACAAGTGGTATTTCATTGATTATAGGTGCTGGTCAATTAAGTAATTTTTTTGGAATAGAAGCCGGTAATGGAGTTAATTTTTTTACTACTATGTATAATTTTATAATTAATTTAGATAAAACAAATTATTATTCTTTATTATTAGGAATATTGACTATAGCAATAATTTTATTATTACAAAATTATAAGCCACAATTACCACAATATTTAATTTCTGTAATAATAGTAATGATTGTAACTTATTTATTTGATTTTAATAATCAGGTAGAAGTTGTAAATAATTTTGATTCTTCATTACCAAAATTTAATATGATTAATTTAAATTTTTCTACTATAAGAGATCTGGCTAGTTCGGCACTTTCTTTATCTATACTTGGTTTTATTCAGGTTACATCAATTGTTAAATCACTTGGTGGTAGATCAAAAGATAAGATAAATATGAATAGAGAGTTTATAAGTCAGGGGATAACAAATGTAGTCTGTTCCTTTTTTAATTCCTTTGCAATTACGGGTTCTTTTACAAACTCATTTATTAATTATGATGCCGGGGCAAAGACAAGATTATCTGAGTTTATAACAGCAATATTTTTTATTATCTTTTTATTATTATTTTCACCTTTAGTAAAATTTATTCCTGTTTCCAGTTTGGCTGGGATTGTAATTATAGTAGCAATTGGGATGATTGATTTTGAAAAGATAAGCAGAACTTTTAAAACAACAGATTTTGATGCTATGATATTTATTGCTACATTTATTACAACTATTCTCTTACCAAGATTGGATTATGCTATTTATTTTGGAGTTTTAGTATCTATTATACTTGTATTAAGAAATACAAGTGATATTGATTATACCCACATTGATTATCAATCAGAAAAAGATGAGGAATTTTCTCATAAAGCCATTCATGATGTTAAAGAAAATGAATGTATTATTATAAATATTGGTGGTAATGTTCATTTTCATTCTGCAAAAAATTTAAAACAGGAACTTGATGAGAGTTTTATAAAAGAAACAGATTTTATAATTAGAATGAGAGATATTGAGACTATTGATATCACATCTCTTAATGAATTAAAAAAATTTATTGCTCGAGTACAAAAAAATGGAGGAAGAGTCCTTTTCAGTGGCATTAATGATAAGTTGTATAAATATTTAGAGGATAGTGGGATTTTGAATGAAATAAATAAAGAAGATGTTTTTAAAGCAAATGATTATATTTTTTCTTCTACCAAAGATGCCTTAAATGAGGCTCAGGGAGATAATGGCGGAAATGATAGTGAATAAGATGATTGAAAAAAAGTTAAATATGTGATATTATTATATTTAGTATTGATTGTAAAATAATAAATTAAGTCTTTACAGGAAGTTATTATATTTTTTTATTTTGATTTGTAAATTTTTGATTTACATAATTAAAGGAGGGTAATAAATGAGCAGACGTTTGGCTTATCGTATACCAGAAAAAACTCACAAAGAAGTAAAAAAAATTCTAAAAGATGAAGATATTGATTTTGATGAATTTATTGATCTTTTAATTGATCTTTATCTTGATGATAAAATAAATCCCAAAGAACAGGAAGAAGATTGGGGAATGTGGATGAAAAAGAAAAATTAAAAGGGGGCTTTATTTATGAGAATGGAAAGATCCACCTTTCATATGGATAAAGAAAAACATAAAAAACTTATGAAAAAATTAATACAGGATGATATGAATTTTAATGAATTTCTTGATAGATCAGTTAATATGTTTCTAAATGATAAGATCAGTTTGGAAGAGTTAAAAAGTAATAAAAAATAAAAGCAAAGAGGCAGGAGACTGCCTCTTATTTTTCGTTAATATATTTTTGTGATAATTGATAATAATGGTCAGCAGATTCCTGAATACTTTCAATCTCTTTATTATTTAAATTTCTCTTAACTTTTGCTGGCATACCTAAAACTAAGCTTCCTTCAGGTATTTCTGCATCTTCAGGAACAAGAGCACCAGCTCCAATTATAGAATTTTCACCAATATCTGCATTATTTAAAATTATAGCTCCCATTCCAATAATACAATTATTGTTTACAGTACAGCCATGTAAAACTGCATTATGACCGACTGTAACATTATCACCAATTATCAAAGGAGAGCCAGCATCAATATGTAGGGTTGAATTTTCCTGTATATTAGTTTTTTTACCAATTTTAATTGGCCCAAGATCTCCCCTAATTATTGAATTAAACCAAATGCTGGCACCACTTTTTATATATACATCACCAATAATTTTACTACCTTCTGCTATAAAAACATCTTTTTCAATTTGAGGTTCATTACCATTTACTGCATGAATCATAGATTTTCCTCCTTTGATTTATTATTAGTATCATTATTTGTTTTAATTATAACTAATATAGTGAAATAAAGCAACATACTTAAATAGAAACTTATCTTGAATTGAATTTTTAGTTTTATTATAATATTATTATATATAAAGGAGTTTTAAGGATGGCAATTGCTATATTTGGAGGTACTTTTGATCCAATACATATAGGACATTTGATTATTGCAGAGCAGGCTTATAATAGATATGATTTGAGTAAAGTTATTTTTATGCCGGCCGGGAATCCTCCTCATAAAAACAATCAAAATTTAACTACTGCAAAATTAAGATTACAAATGGTTAAATTGGCAATAGAAGATAATGAACATTTTATTATTTCAAATTGGGAAATAAATAAGGATGAACCATCATATACTGCTGAAACATTAAGATATTTTAGTGATAAATATAATGAAGAGATATATTTTATTATTGGTGCAGATTCTCTGCTAGATATTCCAAACTGGAAAGAACCTGAATTTTTAATGGAAAATGGTAATTTTATTGTAGCAAGAAGACCTAATTTTTCTTTAGAAAAAATATTAAAAAAAGTTTTCTTTAAAACACATAGAGATAATTTGCATATTATGAATAGTTCTTTAATAGATATATCTTCTTCCTTAATTAGAGAAAATATTAAAAATAAAATATCAATTCGCTATATGACACCAGACTCTATTATTAAATTCATTAATGAAAAAAACATATATGGGTAATGAAGGTGATAAATTGAAATATCAAAAAGATTATTTGGATAATTTAGAAAATGAATTAAAAAATTGGCTTACAAAAGAACGATACATTCATACTCAGGGAGTTATAGAAGTTGCTGTTCAACTTGCTCAAAAGAATAACGTAAATATAAAAAAAACAATTACTGCAGCTTTATTACATGATTATGCAAAACCACTAAATCAGAAAGAGTTATATAAATATGCTAAAAAAATAAATGGTGATATTGATAAAACAGAGATGAAGATACCATCGGTCTTACATGCACCTGTTGGAGCCTTTCTTGTTAAAAAGAAATATGATATAATAGATAAGGATATTTTAGAAGCAATTAGATATCATACAATAGGTAGTCCAGATATGAGCAAATTAGCTCTTATAATTTTTGCAGCAGATTTTATTGAACCAAATAGAGAATTTCCTGGAGTTAGAAAATTAAGAGATATTTCAAAAGGAAATTTATCTCAATTGATAGTTGCAGTATGTGATCAAAGTATTAAATTTAATATTAATAAGAAAAAAATTATTCACCCAAATACCCTATTGTTGAGAAATGAATATTTAGGAGGAAAGTAATTAATGGCAGACATCAAAAATAAAAGAAATTTATTAATTGGTTTAGTGATTGTATTAATCTTAATTGGAATGATAATTTCTTTTTTAGTAAATGATAAATTTAGTGCAATAAAAAGTGATCCTTTTTCTACTTCTAAATTAAATATTTTGGTTGTAGGTTATGATTCTTCCATAAATGGTCCTCCTAGAGCTGATACAATTATGATTGCCAGTGTTGACCTATCAACTAAAGATATAGGAGTGCTTTTTGTCCCAAGAGATACTAAAGTAGAAATTCCAGGACATGGAACTGGTAAAATTAATGCAACACATGCTTATGGTGGTATTGAATTAACTGATAAAACTCTGGAAAGTTTTTTAAATATACCAATAGATTATTACCTAGAAACAGATTTTAGTGGTTTTTCAGAGATAATTGATGCAATTGGTGGAGTAAATATAGATATAAAAAAACCACTTCATTATGTAGATAAAGCAGGAGGAGTAAACATTGACCTGCCTGCCGGGGAAAATATCCACTTAGATGGTGAAGAATCTTTAGAATATGTTAGATATAGAGGTCCAATAAAAGCTGATATTGGAAGGATTGAGAGACAGCAAAAGTTTATAGAGGCAGTTATGGATAAAATTTTAAGTCCTGATATTATTGTAAAGTTACCAGATATTTATAGTAATGTTACTGATGCTGTAAATACTAATATACCTTTAAAAGATGTAAGTCCTTTTGTTAAATTAGCCAAAAATACTAATTTAAATAAATTGGAAACTGATATGGTACCGGGGAATCCTAAATACATAAATGGGATTAGTTACTGGGTACCCAAAAATGAAGAACTAGATATTCTGGTTGATAATTTAATTAAAAGTAAGGAATATATTCAAAACAGCAAATACGAAGTTTCCTTATATAATGGAAATGGTAAATCAGGTTTAGCTGGTGAAGTAGCAGATACTTTAAATAAATATGGTTTTATTGTTTCTACAATTGGAAATGCTGATAATTTTAACTATGAAAAGACAATAATAAAATATTATGATAAAGATGCTAAAAATGTAGTTTCTGGCATAAAAGAACTTCTGGGTGGAGAAATTAATTATTCAGAAGAAGATAAAAATGAAATTAAGATAATTATTGGTCATGATTATTTAGAAAAGGAAAATGAAGGTAGTTCTTAATAAGGAGGATTAAAAAAATATGGAAAACGAAATTAAAGAATTAGCTGTTTTAGCTTCTGAAGCTGCTGAAGACAAAAAAGCTAATAATGTTGAAATACTTGATCTTCGTGATATAACAGTTATTGCAGATTATTTTGTAATCTGTGATGGAAATAATGAAAATCAGGTAAAAGCTATAGCCAGAGGAATAGAAGATAAATTGGCTGAAGAAAGAGATCTTGTTCCTCAAAAAATTGCAGGTAAAAATGAAGGTCGCTGGATTCTTATGGATTATTCAGACTTTATTGTTCATATTTTTCACAAAGATGAAAGAGAATTTTATGAACTTGAAAGACTCTGGGCTGATGCTGAAAAGATTTTGCGTAGTGAAGAAAGTGTAAAATAACTTGACTTTATTTTGATTAATTATTATAATAAAGAAAAATAAAAGATAAAGGTGTTGAAAGAGAGTAGTAGGTATAGTTTTAAGAGAGCTGATGTTTGCTGAAAATCAGCATTGTACTGAACTCGCTCTGGAGCCCAATTAGTGAAGCTTAGTAATTAATTGCGTTTTCTGCGTTAAAGAGTTTGAGTGGATAGAAATTGTTTATTTCTATCTATTAGGGTGGTACCACGGGAATCAAACCTCGTCCCTGTTAATTCAGGAGCGAGGTTTTTTTAATTTTATAAGAAAATTTCATACAAAATAAGGAGGTAGAATTAAGTGAAAGGATTTTATGATTATAATGATTCAGAAAAAAAGTGGCATGATTTTTGGGAAGAAAAGGGACTTCATGAAGCCAAAGGTGATGAAAGAGAGAAATATTATGCTCTAGAAATGTTCCCCTATCCTTCAGGAGATTTACATATGGGACATGTTAGAGTTTATTCCATTGGAGATGTTATTGCTCGCTACCAGAGAATGCAGGGTAAAGATGTTCTTCATCCAATGGGTTTTGACTCATTTGGATTACCTGCTGAAAATGCAGCAATCAAACATGGAAATATTCATCCACAGGAATGGACCTGGGATAATATAGAAAGAATGAGAAAACAACTTAAAGAATTAGGTTTAAGTTATGACTGGAATCGTGAAGTTGTTACTGCCAGTAAAGACTATTATGAATGGAATCAATGGTTGTTTTTGAAAATGTATGAAAAAGGACTTGCTTATAAAGATGAATCAGCTGTAAATTGGTGTCCAAGTTGTGAAACAGTTCTTGCCAATGAGCAGGTAGTAAATGAAGCCTGTGAAAGATGTGGTACTAAGGTTGAGAAAAAGGAATTAGAACAGTGGTTTTTTAAGATAACAGAGTATGCTGATCGACTTTTAGATGATATTGACATTTTAGAGGAATGGCCTGAAAGAGTTAAGTTAATGCAAAAAAATTGGATTGGCAGGAGTGAAGGAACAAGAATTAAGTTTCAGGTTGCAGATTATGATGAAGAAATGGATGTTTTTACAACAAGACCTGATACTATATATGGTGCTACTTATATGGTTTTGGCTCCTGAACATCCTTTAGTTGATAAATTTATAAAAAATAGTGATAAAAAAGAAGAACTAGAGAATTTTGTGGAAAAAGTAAAAAATGAAGAAGAAGAGGAAAGAACTTCTTCTGAGTCAGAAAAAGAAGGTATGTTTACCGGTGAATATGCAATAAATCCAATGACTGGTAAAAAGATTCCAATTATGATTGGTAATTATGTTCTAATGAGTTATGGAACAGGAGCTATTATGGCTGTTCCGGCACATGATCAACGTGACTTTGATTTTGCTAAAAAATATGATATTTCTATTACACCTGTAATTCAACCTGAAGATAGAGAAAAAGAACTAAAAGAGGAAGATCTTGAAGAAGCCTATTCTGAAGATGGTCATTTGATAAACTCAGGTGAATATAATGGTTTAAGTGTTGAGGAAGCATTTGAGGAGATAGCTGATTATTTTGAAGAAAATGATATTGGCCATCGTGAAAAAAATTACCGTCTTAGAGATTGGCTTATTTCCCGTCAGAGATATTGGGGTACTCCAATTCCTGTAGTTTATTGTGAAAATTGTGGAGTTGTACCCATTCCAGAAGATGAATTACCAGTAGAGCTTCCTCATGATGTTGAATTTAAACCTACAGGTGAATCACCTTTAAAAGAGGTTGATGATTTTGTAAATACTACCTGTCCTAAATGTGGGGGAGAGGCAACCCGAGAAACAGATACTATGGATACTTTTGTTGATTCATCCTGGTATTTCCTTCGTTATGCTGACTCTAAGAATGATAAATTACCTTTTAGCAAAGAAAAAGCTGATAGTTGGATGCCTGTTGATCAATACATTGGTGGAATTGAGCATGCCATACTCCATTTATTATATGCCCGTTTCTTTACTAAAGTTCTTTATGATATGGATCTTGTTTCTTATAAAGAACCATTTAGTAATTTGTTAGCTCAGGGAATGGTTCTAAAAGATGGAGCAAAAATGTCAAAATCTAAAGGAAATGTAGTTGACCCTAAAGAAATTCTTGAAAAATATGGAGCTGATGTAACCAGACTATTTATGCTTTTTGCTGCTCCTCCAGAAAAAGATCTGGAATGGAATGAAGAAGGAGTAGAAGGAGCAGAAAGATTTATTAATAGAGTCTGGAGAATTGCTTCTGATAATTATCAGGAATTAACTAAAATTGATAATATTGAATATGATGTATCTAAATTTAATAAACAGGAAAATGAATTATATAGAAAATTACATCAAACAATAAAAGATGTTACAGAAGATGTAGGAGAAAGACTCAGTTTTAATACTGCTATAAGTAGAATAATGGAATTGACAAACACAATTTATAAATATCTAAACAAAGGTGAAAATATAAATTATAACCTTATTAAAGAAAGTTTATATAAAATTCTTATTCTACTTGCTCCTTTTGCCCCACATATGACTGAAGAATTGTGGCATGAAATTGGTTATGAAGGAAGTATTCATGAATGTGATTGGCCAGATTATAAAGAAAAAGCACTTAAAAAAGAAGAGATTACTATTGTTATTCAAATTAATGGAAAAGTACGAGATAGAATTAATGTTAGTCCTGATATTTCTGAAGAAGATCTCAAGGAAAAAGCTAAAGAAGAAGAAAAAGTACAGGAATACATTGCAGGAAAAGAAATAATTAAAGAAATTGTTGTACCCAAAAAGCTAATTAACATTGTAGTAAAGTAAATTTAAGATTGTTATTATTAAGCCTCCTGAAATATGGAGGCTTTTGCATTTTCAGTTTATTGATTTTTTGATTTTTTTAAGTTATAATATAACAGAACTAAATATAAAGTTGATTTTGAAAGGAGGCAGATTAATGGAAGAGTTAGCTCAGGTTGTTGAAAAAAGAGGAGAAAATGTATTAGTAAGAGTTATTAGAAATTCTGCCTGTAGTAAATGTGATAAAGATTGTGGAATGGCGGGCACCAGCCATGAAACTGATGAAATAGATGTAGAAGTTAGTAATACCATGGGAGCCGAAGAGGGGAATTATGTTAAATTGGAGTTGGGCAAAAAGACTTTAGTTTTAGCTTCATTAATAGTTTATCTTTTTCCTATTATTAGTTTAATTGGGGGTTATTTTTTAACTAATTTTTCTCTAGCTACATTGGGTTATGGTACAGGTGAAATTACAGGTATATTGGGTTCACTAACATTCTTTTTTCTATCTTTTTTATTAATAAGAATTATGAACTTTAGATTGAAAGTTATGGGTACATTCCAGCCTGAAATGATAGAAGTATTAGAATAAAAAAAATATTTTAATTTTTGGTTGACAATTCATAGAAGTTTAGTTATAATTTAATTGAAAATGATGTTAAAAAAATAACAAACAAATAATAGTTGTGGCTGAAGTAAATGGGAGAAACCCAATTTTTTGGGTACCGAAGGGGTAAATTTCTGTAAAAACCATATTCAGGAATGAAACTTTCAGGTAAAAGGACCATTTTCTGACACAGCTCTGGAAAATAGTTAATACCGAAGGAGCAATTCGGTTAAGCCGAATAATCTCTCAGGTTAAAAAGACAGAGTAGTAATGGTTTAGTTAACCATTGCTGCTCTTTTTTAATTGTTTAATTAGTGAAAATGTTCATAAACTATTAGTTATTTTAAAAAAATAAAAGAATTAAAAATATTTTGTCTGTTAATTAAAGAATATAAGAGGGTGGAATAAGTGAGCAAATATTTGCTAGTAACTAATAATCCATTAGTAAAAAAAGAAATAGAAGATGAAAATCTAGGAAATGACTTAGATATTAAATTAAAATTATGTGATGATTTGGATCAAGTAATGATTAAAGTGAGAGATTTTATACATAAAGGTTATAATCTTATTAGCCATCCTTTAGCTGGAAGTGTAAAACCTGCTCAAAATCCTTATCGTTCAATTTTAATTGAAAAAGATAATGGGCTTAATTATGAGTCCTTAAAAACAATAGAAAAAGCAATAGAAAAATTAAAACAATTTCAAAAAAATAAAATAGAAAAAGAATATCCAGCTGATATTCTGGAGGATTATCAGGTTATAGATCATTCTTTAATTAGTAGTGGGATTAAAAGCATTAAATAATTATACAGGGAGGAAATAAAATGAGTGAAAATTATGATATGATAATTGTTGGTGGAGGACCAGCAGGAATGTCTGCAGCTATTTATGGTTCTCGTTCAAAATTAAAAACATTGGTTCTTGAAAGCAAAAGAAAAACCGGAGGACAGGTTGCAACTTATGAAGAAATGGAAAATTATCCAGGAGTACCTGAAACAAGCGCTCCTGAACTTATGGAGAATTTTAGAACACATGCTGAAAAATTTGATGCTGAATTTGCTAAAGGTGAAGTAATTGATATTGTAAATAATGGTTTTGAAAAAATAGTAAAAACTAAAGATAAAGAATATACTGCTAAAAGTGTAATTCTGGCCACAGGTGCTGAACCTAGAAAATTGGGTATTAAAGGTGAAGAAGAGTTTAAAGGAAAAGGAGTTTCTTATTGTGCTACCTGTGATGCTGAATTTTACGAAGGATTAGAAGTTGTTGTAATCGGTAATGGTAATTCTGCTGTAGAAGAGGCTATTTATCTAACAAAATTTGCTGATAAAGTTACTATCGTAGTAATTCATGAAGAAGGAGTTATGGATGCAGAAAAGTTATTCCAGGAAAGAGCTTTTGCAAATGATAAAATTGAATTCTTCTGGAATTCTACTGTTGAAGAAATCAAAGGAGAAGGCCTGGTGGATAGTGTAGTTGTCAAAAATATAAAAACAGGTGAAAAAACTGACTTTGAATGTGATGGAGTATTCTTTTTCGTAGGAAGAGTTCCAAGTACAGATTTTCTTGAAAATACTGAAATTGAGTTAAATGATAATAATTATATAAAAGCTAATGATAATATGGAAACAAATATCCCAGGAATATACGCAGCAGGAGATGTTAGAGAAAAGGTTGTACGTCAGGTTATAACTGCTGCTGGTGATGGCGCTACTGCAGCTGTCATGGCTCAAAGTTATCTGGAAGCTGAAGAATACTGGCAGGAAAATGTTGTTGAAAGTGCTAAACCTGTTATAGTTTCTTTCTGGAGTCCTACTGATAATGAAAGTATAGAAACAATAGGTAAGCTTGAAGAGCTTGGTCTTGAAGACAGGGGATATAAAATGGTAAAGATTGATACTTATAAAAATAAATTGATTACTGACCGTTATAATGTAGAAGAGATTCCTACTATTCTTAAGATTGAAGATGGTGAAGTCAAGGAAAGATTAGTTAATCCTATGATTGAAGATGTAAAAGAAGTTACAATTGAAAACCTTGAAGAGGTAAAAAACTAACTTATAAAAGGAGGTGAAAAAATGTTAGAGTTAAACAAAGATAACTTTGATGAGGAAGTATTAGAATCTGATGGTGTTGTATTAGTAGATTTCTGGGGGGAGAACTGTGATCTCTGTCTTGATCTAATGCCTGATGTTGAAGATTTGGCTGAAGAGTATGGTGATGATGTTAAGTTCTGTAAACTTAATATTAAAGGTAATCGTCGTCTGGCAATGGGTCAACAGGTCCTTGGTTTACCTTCTATTGTACTTTATAAAGATGGAGAAAAGAAAGAACATTTAAGTGGTGAAGATGTAGACCGCGATGCTATAGAAGAGGCAATAAAAGAACTTATTTAAAAGTTCTAGCCGCAGGAGGTGAAAAGATGAAACTTGAATTAGGTAAAATAGAAATAGATGACATCCAATTTGCTAAAAATACTGAGATTGATAATGGTATTTTAAAAGTAAACAAAGATGACTTATTAGCTGAGATAGCTGATGATAGAATTACTTCAATTGAACTAAATATAGTTAGACCGGGAGATAATGTTAGGATTATTCCGGTAAAGGATGTCATTGAACCAAGAGTAAAAGTTGATGGAGATGGAGGTATTTTCCCTGGATTTATTAGTGATAATAAAATGGTTGGAGAGGGAAAAACTCTTGCTCTTAAGGGTGCTACTGTGATGACTACTGGTAAAATAGTAGGATTTCAGGAAGGTATTGTAGATATGTCTGGCCCTGGGGCAGATTATACTCCATTTTCAAAATATAATAATTTGGTTATTACCTGTGAAGTTGAAGAAGATATTGAACAACATGAACATGAAGAAATTTTAAGAATGGCTGGTTTAAAAGCAGCTTCTTATTTAGGAGAATGTGCTAGAGATATAGAAGCTGATGAAGTAGAAACATATGAGCATAAACCATTTTTAGAAGCAGCTGAAGAATATCCTGAATTACCAAAAGTTGGCTATGTGTATATGCTCCAGAGTCAGGGATTACTTCATGATACTTATGTTTATGGAGTTGATGTTAAAGAAATTATTCCAACTATAATTTCTCCAACTGAAGTTATGGATGGAGCTATAATTAGTGGTAATTGTGTATCAGCCTGTGATAAAAATGCAACAATTGTTCATCAAAATAATCCAGTAATTGAAGAACTTTATAAAAGACATGGAAAAGATATTAACTTTATGGGAGTAATAATTACAAATGAAAATGTTACTCTTGGAGATAAAGAAAGATCATCAAATTATGTTGCTAAATTAGCAGAACAAATGGGTATTGATGCTGCAATAGTATCAGAAGAAGGCTTTGGTAATCCTGATGCTGATTTAATAATGAATTGTAACAATCTTGAAGAAAAAGGGATTAAAACTGTTCTGATTACTGATGAATTTGCCGGTAGAGATGGTGCTTCTCAATCACTTGCAGATGCAACACCTAATGCAGATGCAGTTGTAACTGCTGGTAATGCAAATATGACTGTTAATCTTCCTAAAATGGATAAAGTAATAGGTCATCAAAAATTTGCAGATGTGATTGCCGGTGGTTTTGATGGAAGCTTAAATGAAGATGGAAGTATTACTGTTGAAATTCAGGCAATTACAGGTTCAACAAATGAACTTGGTTTTCATAATTTAACAGCTAGAGGATATTAAAAAAATATATGGAGGTGGCTTAAATGTTTGAAGGAAAAAAAGTAGCAATCCTTGGAGACCGTGATGGAATTCCCGGTCCTGCAATCAAGGAATGTATTGAAACTACTGATGCAGAAGTAGTTTTTACAACAACTGAATGTTTCGTCTGAACAAGCGCAGGAGCTATGGATCTGGAAAATCAGGCCAGAATTAAAGAATTAGCCGAGGAACATGGAAAAGAAAATCTTATGGTTATTCTCGGTGGTGCTGAAGCAGAAGCTTCAGGTCTGGCATGTGAAACCGTTACAAACGGTGACCCAACTTTTGCAGGTCCATTGGCTGGAGTCCAGTTAGGGCTCGCGTGTTATCATGTTTTTGAACCAGAAGTAAAGTCTGAAATTGATGATGATGTTTATGAAGAACAAATTAGTATGATGGAAATGGTTCTTGATGTAGATGATATTGTAGAAGAAACTAAAAAATATCGTGAAATGTATTCTGAACATGCTTAAAATAAATTGTCCCAGTTGGGGGTGAAGTTATGAATAACAAAATAAAGATTGTACATTATATAAATCAGTTTTTTGGCCAAATTGGTGGAGAAGAAAAAGCTAATATTCCACCTAGAACTGAAGATGGACCAGTAGGTCCAGGTAATGCATTTAATAATGCTCTTGGTGAAAAAGCTGAAATAGTAAAAACTATTATTTGTGGTGACAGCTATTTTAATGAAAATACTGAAGATGCTAAAAAAGAAATAAAAAAGGTACTAAGTGAGGTTAAACCTGATTTAGTCCTGGCAGGTCCTGCTTTCAATGCTGGCCGTTATGGAATGGCCTGTGGTGGAGTTGCTGAAATTGCAAATGAGGAATTAGATATTCCCGTAATTTCTGGACTTTATCCAGAAAATCCAGGTTATGATATGTATAAAAATTATGCATATTTTGTGGAAACAACTAATTCAGCGGCAGGTATGAGAAATGCTATACCTGACATGGTGAATTTGATAACAAGTTTTATTGAAAAAGATGGTGATTTAGGACGTCCTGAAGAAGAAGGATATTTACCTAGAAATTTAAGAGTTAATGAATTTGCTGATAAAAGAGGAGCTAAAAGAGCTGTTGATATGCTTCTTAAGAAAATTAATGAGGAAGATTTTGAAACTGAATATCCAATGCCTGATTTTGATAGAGTAGATCCTTTAGATCCTATTGAAAATATGGCTGATACTAAAGTTGCTTTAGTAACTTCAGGAGGTATAGTGCCAAAAGGTAATCCTGATCATATTGAATCTTCAAGTGCATCAAAATATGGGGAATATGATATATCAGAATATGTAAATTTAACTTCTGATTGTCATGAAACTGCTCATGGTGGTTATGACCCTGTTTATGCAAACGAAGATCCTGATCGTGTATTACCGGTAGATGTAATGCGTGATTTAGAAGATGAAGGTGTAATTGGCAAACTTCATAATAAATTTTATGCTACTGTTGGTAATGGAACCTCAGTTGCAAATGCTAAAGCTTATGCTCAAGAGATTGCAGAAAAGCTTTTAGGTGATGGTGTTCAGGCAGTAATACTTACCTCTACTTGAGGTACCTGTACACGTTGCGGTGCAACAATGGTGAAAGAAATTGAAAGAGCCGGTCTTCCGGTTGTTCATGTGGCCACAGTAGTTCCTATTTCTAAAACAGTAGGAGCAAATAGAATTGTTCCAGCTGTTGCTATTCCTTATCCTTTAGGAGATCCAGATAAGGCTAAAGAAAAAGAGAAAAAAATAAGAAGAGAAATAGTGGAACGAAGTCTAAAAGCATTACAAACAGAAATTGATGAACAGACTGTTTTTGAAAAAGAATAAATACAAAATATGAGGCTGTGCCTTTTCTAGCACAGTCTCTTTTAACTATAATAAATATAAAATTTTTATGGAGGTGTAAAAATGGATTTTCCAGTAATAAAAGGTTCCAGTTATGTTTTAGTTCATGCTCCAAACACATTAGAAGAAGCAGGTTCAACTCAAACTACAACAAGAGATAAAAATCCAGATGATGATTATTTAAAAGCAATTGATGATCACTTACGTAATTTTGATGAAGTGGTGCAGTATGCTCCCAATCAATGCTATATTGGAAATATGTTACCAGATGAATTAGATGAGATAGATACTCCCTGGTATGATGAAGATAATTTTGCAGATAATGAAAGATACGGTCGTCTGGGAGAAATAATGCCTGAAGATGAATTTTATGCTTTGGTTAAATATGTTGATACTTTTGACTTAGTAAAATTAACACCTGCTTATACTAATAAAGCAAAAGAGATTATTTCTAATCATCCTATTTTAAGTGAAATGGATATTGAATTAGGTGAAGGAGAAGAATTTGAAGAAATAAAAGATTTGGTTGATGCCCATAAAGCTGAGCCTCTTAAGATGGATAGTGAGATAGTTGGATGTGTTAAACAGGCTCATGAAACTGATGTAAATTTAAATGCCCATACTATTTTTGAAAATTTAATGGCTAAAGCTTCAGGGGTTCTGGCTTTAAAGAATCTTGAGAAAAAACATGAGATAGATATGGCTGATATAGACTATATTTTAGAATGTTCTGAAGAAGCATGTGGAGATATTAACCAGCGTGGTGGCGGTAATTTTGCAAAAGCTATTGGAGAAATGGCTGGTTGTGTAAATGCAACTGGTTCAGATGTAAGAAGTTTTTGTGCTGCTCCTGCTCATGCAATAGTAAATGCTGCTGGCCTTGTAAAATCCGGTATTTATGATAATGTTGTTGTTTTAGCTGGCGGTTCTGTTGCTAAGCTTGGAATGAATGGAAAAGATCATGTTAAAAATGATATGCCAATTATGGAAGATACCTTAGGTGGATTTGCAGTTTTAATATCTAAAAATGATGGCGAAAATCCAGTAATTAGAACTGATATAGTGGGAAGACATAAAATTGGTACTGGTTCATCACCACAGGCTGTAATTTCATCTTTAGTTACTGAGCCTTTAGATAATAATGATCTTGGAATTGCTGATATAGATAAATATTCTGTAGAAATGCAAAACCCTGAAATTACCAAACCAGCTGGTGCAGGAGATGTACCTCAATCTAATTATAAAATGATAGCTGCTCTTGGTGTAAAAAGAGGAGATCTGGAGAAAAAAGATCTTATGAATTTTGTAAATGAACATGGTATGCCTGGTTTTGCTCCAACACAGGGTCACATTCCTTCAGGAGTACCTTTTGTCGGTCATGCTCGTGAGATGATAAATAATGGTGAAATGAAAAGGTCTATGATTATTGGCAAAGGAAGTCTATTTTTAGGAAGAATGACCAATCTTTTTGATGGAGTTTCTTTTGTAATCGAAGAAAATACTGGAGAAACTAAATCTAAAAAAGATAATAATGTAAATGAAGAAGAAATAAAATCAATGATCGCTGATGCAATGCGTAACATGGCAGAAAATTTACTAGCTGAATAAATATATAAAGCGAGGTGAAAATATGACTAATCCAAGCCAAAAAAAGGTTGCCCAGGTTTTTAATCAATTAGCTGATGCAATAGAAACCGGGGATTTTGGATCAAAAGCAAAAATTGGATTGACTATTTTAGGTAGTGAACATGGCCCTGGAGAGTTGATTAAAGGCGCGGAACTGGCAAAAGATAAATTTTCTGGAATAGAAATAGTCTTAATTGGTGAAGGTGTAGAAACAGACCTTAATCTAATTCCAGCCTCTAATTTGGAAGAAGCTCATGATAAGATGGATGAAATGTTGGAAAATGGAGATTTGGATGGTGCAGTAACTCTCCATTATAATTTTCCTCTAGGTGTTTCTACTGTAGGAAAAGTAAAAACTCCAGGAATTGGTAAAGAAATGTATCTTGCAACTACTACTGGGACTTCAGCAACAAAAAGAGTTGCTTCTATGGTAAAAAATGCTGTTTATGGATTGGCTACTGCCAGAGCTCTTGGTGATGAAAATCCTTCATTGGGTATTTTAAATATTGAGGGAGCCAGACTTGTAGAACAGAAATTAAGCGAATTAGATGAAAATGGTTATAAAATAAATTTTGCTAAATCAGCAAGAGAAGACGGGGGAGTAGTAATGCGCGGGAATGACCTTTTACAGGGCACACCTGATATTATGGTTACTGATACTCTTACCGGTAATATGTTAATGAAAATGTTCTCTGCTTATACAACTGGTGGTGGTTATGAAGCCAGTGGTTATGGATATGGCCCAGGGGTTGGTAAAGATTATGATAAATTGATTTGCATTATCTCTCGAGCTTCTGGTGCACCTGTAATTGCTAATGCTATTAAGTATGCGGCAATGGCTTCTCAGGGCAAAATTAAGCAAAAAATTAATAAAGAAATGGAAAAGGCAAGAAAAGCAGGTTTGAATGAAATTTTGGAAGAAGTTGAATCTGAACAGAGTTCTGATGCTAGTGTTGAAGAAGTTGAGGCGCCACCTGCTAAGACAACAAATGAAGAAATTCCCGGTCTGGATATATTAACTATTGATGACGCAAAAAATTCTCTCTGGAAAGAAGGTATTTATGCTGAAACAGGAATGGGTTGTACAGGCCCGGTAATTCTGGTAGCAGAAGAAGATACTGAAAAAGCAAGAAAAGTTTTAATCAATAATGACTATATTTCTGATACTGGTTCTGGAGGAAGTTGCTAGATATTAATTTAATTTAATAAATTATTTATGAGGTTGGGTTAATACCCTGCCTCTTTTTATTTGTATTTGTAGTATTTTCATATTTTTGATAAAATTATAGAGAAGTAATATTTTGGGAAGGTGAAAAATATGAAACAGAAATTATTAAGTAAGATTCCTGCTGTAAATGACCTGCTGGATACTGATAGGGTAAAAAATTTTATAAATGAATTTTCCAGACAGGTAGTTTTAGATGGAATTAGAGTGGTTACAGATGAAATCAGAAATGATATTTTAAATAGCTCAGATATGGAGTTGAAAGATTATGATCTAAATAAGGAAGTAATTATTGAAAGAGTTGAAAATTATCTAATAAAGTGGTCTCAGCCTAATCTGGCTCCTGCAATTAATGGAACCGGGGTTATAGTTCATACAAATTTGGGAAGATCATTATTGTCAGAGTCAGCGATTCAATCTTTGACTGAGGTAGCCCGTAATTATTCTACTCTGGAAATAGATAGAAAGAGTGGAGAAAGAGGTTCACGTTATAATAATGTGACAGGATTGCTACAGGAGTTAACAGGAGCAGAAACTGCTATGGTTGTAAATAATAATGCAGCTGCAGTATTGCTAGCTCTTAATACGATTGCTGAGGGAAAAGAAGTAATAATTCCTAGAGGTGAATTAGTAGAAATCGGTGGTTCATTTCGGATCCCTGATGTTATGGAAAGAAGTGGAGCTAAACTTGTTGAAATAGGTGCTACCAATAAAGTTTATTTAAAAGATTATATTAATGCTATAACTGAAAATACTGGTTTATTACTTAAAGTACATACAAGCAATTATAAAGTTGTTGGTTTTACTAAAGGGGTCGAACTGAAAGATCTTGTTGAATATGCACATAAACACGATTTACCTGTAATGGATGATCTGGGTAGTGGTATTTTGGTGGATTTAACTAAGGATGGATTTAATTATGAGCCAACTGTTCAAAAAAGAGTTAAAGCAGGGGCAGATGTTGTTACTTTTAGTGGAGATAAATTACTTGGTGGCCCTCAGGCTGGGATTATTGTCGGTAAGAAAAAATATATTGATAAAATGAAAAAGAATCCGATGACAAGAGCCTTAAGAGTAGATAAATTTACTCTTGCTTCTCTGGAAGCAACTTTAAAAGAATATAAAAATATAGATAAGGCTAGAGAGAATATACCTACTTTGAAAATGCTTACTGAAGATCTTGATAACATAAAGAAGAAAGCTGAGAAAGTATATGATTTAATCCAAAGTAGTGAATTGAGTAATGAGTTTAGGGTTGAAGTGGAAAAAGATATAGCTAAAGTAGGTGGAGGCGCTTTTCCCTTAGAAGAATTAGACACATATATTTTAAAAATAGTTTCTGATAAGTATTCTACCGCAGATTTGAGTTATAAACTGAGAATGAATTATCCACCAATATTTAGTAGAATTAAAGATGACAAATTGATATTAGATTTTAGAACAATTAAAGAAGCTGATTTAGATTATATTATTGAGGCTTTAGAAGAAATAAAATAGGGAGTGGTTTTACTGATGGCTAAGAATTTAATAATTGGAACTGCAGGACATATAGATCATGGTAAAACTACCTTGATTGGGGCTTTAACTGGTGAAGATACTGATAGATTAAAAGAAGAGAAGGAGCGGGGTATTTCCATTGAATTAGGTTTTAGTGAGTTAGATTATGAAGATGGAGTACAACTTGGAATTATAGATGTTCCTGGACATGAAAAATTTATTAAAAATATGCTGGCTGGGGCTGGAGGAGTAGATATTGCTTTACTTGTTATCTCTGCTGATGAAGGTTTTATGGCCCAGACCAGAGAGCACCTGGCTATTTTGGATTTGTTAAATATAAAAAGAGGAATAATAGCTTTGACTAAAATTGATAAAGTTGATGATGAATGGTTAGAGCTTGTAATTGAAGATACTAAAGATAAACTGGCAGGTACTTTTCTGGAAGGTGAAGAAATTATTCCGGTTTCAGGACTAAACAAAAAGGGAATAGATGAGTTAAAGGAAAAGATTCACGATATTGCACTTAGTATTGAAGATAAAGATTCAGCTGATAATGTTTATTATCCTATTGATCGAGTATTTACGCTTTCAGGGCATGGTACGGTAATTACAGGTACTTTAGTTAGTGGTAAAATTTCTGTAGAGGATGAGTTAACTATTTATCCCCAACAAAAGGAAGTTAGAGTTAGGAGTCTGCAGGTGCATAATGAAATGGTTTCAGAAGTTGGCCCTGGTCATAGAGTTGGAATTAATCTAGCTGGGGTTGATAAAGATGAAATTGATAGAGGAGATGTATTGGCTACCTCTGATAGCCTTGAAGTAACTGATTTTATTGATGGTAGGTTAAATATTTTAGAAGATTCACCTATGATATTAAATCACGGTGATCGAATTAGATTTCATATTGGAGCTCGTGAAGTTTTAGGTAGAGTTTATATGATCGAAAAGGAACAATTACTACCAGGTGATGAAGGATTAGTACAATTTAGATTGGAAGAAGATATTGTAGGTAGATATAAAGAAAATTTTGTTATTAGACGTTATTCTCCAATGACAACTATTGGAGGAGGAGTAATCATAGATAATAATCCTCCATATCGAAAGAAATTGGATAAAGATGCAGTTAAAGAGTTAAAAATTAAAGAAAATGGCACAAAAGAAGAAAGAATTGCCCTTGAATTAAAACTTGAAGATGAAAATTCTTTAAATAAAAAAGAAATTGCTAAAAGAACAAATATTTCTATAGAAAACATTGAAAATATAATTTCTAAAATGGTTAATGAAGGTGAAATAATTGAGTTTAGCACTACTAATATAAAAACCTATTTGCATAAAAAAACTTATGATTCTATAAAAGAAGAGATATTAGATATGCTTGAAAATTTTCATCAAAATTATTCATTAAGACCTGGTTATCCCAAAGAAGAATTAAGAAAAACCATTTCATTAAATTTAAGTAAAAAAGAATTTGATTATTTGCTGTCTCAATTAGAAGAAAGGGAAAAAATAAAATTAAAAGGTGCTAAAATTGCTTTAAATAATTTTGAGATAGATTATAATACTGAAGAAGAAGAAATAAAAAATAAAATTATTAAAATATTTGAAGATAATTATATGCCTCCAACTAAAGATGATTTATCAGTTAAATTTAATAATGATCAAGAAAAAATATTAGAAGTTTTTCAATCACTTATAAATAAAGATATAATAATAAAAGTAGCGCATAATATTTATTTTTATAAAAAAACAATAGACAAAGCAGAAAAACTATTAAAAAATTATTTAACCAAGAATGAAACAATTGAATTAAGTGAATTTAGAGATATATTAAACAGTAGTAGAAAATATGCTTTACCTTTACTAGAATATTTTGACCAAAAAGATTTTATAATAAGAAAAGAAGATAAACGTAAGTTAAAAAACTAAATTAATAAATTTAAATATATAATTAGCAGTTATTCCTGCAATTAAACCTCCGATAAAGTGACTGGTTATTGCTTTTGATATTAAGTTTCTTCTATTTAGGGCATCCATCATAGCAACATGAGTACTTAAAAAACCACTCCAGCACATGCCCATGGCAGTGAAAACAGCAATTTCATTACCACCAATTATACCATTTGCTAAAAATTTGGGTACTAAAGATAAAGAAGCTCCTACAGCTCCTAAGGCAGTAATAGGAAAAGCTATAGCTTCTGGGTTTTTAAAACCAAAGAGAGGTTTTAATATCGGTGAAAGAAATTCACCGATTTTTGGCAGGAGTTTAACACCTTCAAAAGCATTACCCTGATAACCAGCTTCTGGAGCACCAAAAGTAAGGATCATAATTAATGTGCAAATAACTACAACTCCTGGTATAATACTTAATCCAATATCTACTCCTAATTTTCCACCTTCTAAAAGTGCACTAAGTCCTCTTTCCATGAAATTTTCTTCTAATTCACTTTTATCTTTTTTATTTAGAAAACTTCTTTCTTCCATGTTGTTTAGTTTATTTTCATCAAGATTTTCTTGAGATAGAGTGCTAATATTTATTTGGGCTTTTATCCGATAGTTCATTATTCTTACACTAACTATACTTCCGACAATTGCACCAACATTACCAATTATTGCTTCTGTCATATATCCAAGTCCTGTCATAAAAGTGGTTAAAATAAGTCCCATACCAAATGCAGTACCTAAATTGCAAAGGGCAGGGATTTCGTATTTTTGGAAATAGCCAAGATAACCATCTTCTTTAGCAAGTGAAATTATAGCAGGATTGTCAGAAAGATATGTAGTTATTATTCCTAAAAAAGAAACACCTGGCAAATTATAAATTGGCCGCATTAAAGGAGCAAAAATTTTATTTAATAAATTTATCAATCCAAATTCTGTAGCCATTTTTCCAAAAGCACCAGCAAGTACAGCAATGGCCATTATATAAAAGACGGTATCCATAAGTAATTTGTAAGCAGTTTCCATTAAAGTTGAGAACATATTTCCGATTCCCATATTATATCCAACATAACCAAAAAATAAAATGATAATAGATAAAAATATTATTGTATCTAGATATTTATCTTTAAAATCTGGTTTATTAATATGTTTTGAATTATTGTTAATTTTTTTAGAGTGGCTATTTTTCATATTCAAACCTCCAGGAAATGTAAAAATTATATATTGTGAAATAAGACACATAATATTATAAACTAAATTTATCGAAATTACAATAAAAAAATGCAATTGATTTGAAAAATTAGTTAAGTTTGTTTAAAATAGTAGTGATAGAAGCCATAAAAAAATCTCCTTATTAAAAAGGAGTAATTAAATGTTTTATAGAATTATATGGCGGGAATGTGTGGGAATTGAACCCACCACAGACAGGTCCGCCTGCCTGCCACTGGATTTGAAGTCCAGGGTGCCCACCTTGGGCACAGCCATTCCCATATCACTTTCACTATTATAATATATTTATTTTAAAAAGTAAACCATTTTAATAAAATTTTATATTTTAGGAGGTTGTTAATATTAGTGGACAGGAATTTTATACAATGAATATAGAAAAAATAAAAAAATATTTAAAAATTGATGATAATGATGGTTTATCAGATAAAGAAGCAAAAAAACGTTTAAAAAATCATGGTAAAAATAAATTAAAAAAATCAAAAGGTATTTCTCCTTTAGAAGTATTTATAGATCAATTTAAAGATATAATTGTTATTTTGCTTTTAGCAGCTTCTATAATAGCATTTTTAATTGGTGATTATGTTGAAGGTGTTGCTGTTTTAGCAGTTATTTTAATTAATGCGATATTTGGTTTTATTACTGAGTATAATGCTGAAAAATCATTAGAAGCATTAAAAGAGATGGTGTCTCTAAAAGCAAAAGTTAGAAGAAATGGTAAAATTAAAGAAATTGATGCAGAAAAAGTTGTCCCCGGAGATATTCTTATAATTGATGAAGGAGACAGAGTTAGTGCTGATGCAAGGTTAATAAAAGCAGATAAATTACAATTAAATGAATCAGTTTTAACTGGTGAAGCAGAAACCGTTTCCAAAAAAAGTTCCTTTATTGCTGAAGAAGATACTGCTTTAGCTGAGAGAAAAAATATGATTTATATGGGAACATCAGTTACAAGAGGTAATGGAGAGGCTTTAGTAACTGCTACTGGTTCTGAAACTGAAATGGGACAGATTAGTAATCTTTTAGATGAAACTGAAAGCGATAAAACCCCATTAGAAGAAAGACTGGATACAATGGGCAAAGCACTTGTAAAATTAACTTTAGTTATTGCAGTTATTGTGACTGGTATTGGGATTTTAGTTGGTAAACCTGTCATAGAAATGTTAAAAACAGGAATTGCTCTGGCAATTGCAGCAGTACCTGAAGGTTTACCAATAGTTGCAACAATTACTTTAGCAGTTGGCATGAAAAAAATGGTGGAAAATAATGCTTTAGTTAGACGCTTGCCTGCAGTAGAAACTTTAGGTTCAACAACAATAATATGTTCAGATAAAACTGGTACTATAACTGAAAATCAAATGACATTAAAAAACATATATTTAGGTAATAATGATATTGAAGTAGGTGGGACAGGTTATAAACCAGAAGGAAGTTTTTATTTAAAAAATGGGAAAGAGATGTCTTCTCAAGTAAAAGAGGATTTATCATTATTTTTAAAAGCTTCCAGTCTTTGTAGTAATGCAACTTTAACAAAAGATAGTGATCAATGGAAAATAATAGGTGATCCAACAGAAGGTGCTTTAGTAACAGCTGCTCAAAAGTATGGTTTTAATAAAGAAGAAAATGATAATTATCAAAGGTTAGAGGAAATTCCGTTTGATTCTGAACAAAAATACATGGCTGTTTCTTATCAATATAAAGATGATGATAACTATGTATTTGTTAAAGGTGCACCATCAGTAGTTTTGGAAATGTGTAATTATGAATTAATTAATGGAGAAAAAATAAATTTAAGTTCTGAAAGAATAGATGAATTGAAGAATAAAAATATTGAAATGGCTAAAAGTGGTTTGCGTTTATTAGCTGTTGCTTATGATAGTGCTGGAAAAGCAGATTCAGAGGATAAGATAGAAAATAGAATTAATTCAGGTTTAATATTTTTAGGTTTAGCCGGAATTATGGATCCGCCTAGAGAAGAAGTAGTATCATCTATAAAAGAAGCTCAAACAGCTGGAATTATAACAAAAATGATTACTGGAGATCAAAATGATACAGCATTATCAATAGCTGAAAAAGTAGGAATTCAAAATGCTAACAAAGCTTCAATTTCTGGTCAGGAAATTGACAAAATGACAGAAGATGAACTTAGTGAAAGTATTGAAAGTAATTCTGTATTTTCTCGAGTTTCTCCAAAAAATAAACTACAAATTATTGAATCATTAAATAAGAAAAATGAAATTACTGCTATGACTGGAGATGGTGTTAATGATGCTCCAGCCTTAAAAAAAGCTGATATTGGAGTAGCGATGGGTAAAAGAGGCACTTCAGTTGCTAAAAGTGCTTCAGATATGGTATTATTAGATGACAGTTTTAGTACAATTGTTAAGGCAATTAAAGAGGGAAGAGCTATATTTGATAATATTCAGAAATTTATCTACTATTTATTTTCAAGTAATTTAAGTGAAATTATTTTTATATTTTTAGGTATTGTTTTACAGGTTCCAATGCCATTACTTGCTTTGCAAATTTTATGGCTTAATTTGGTTGTTGATGTATTTCCTGCTTTATCATTAGGCTGGGAAACAGAAGAAAAAGATATAATGAAAAGACCACCTCGAGATCCTGATAAATCTATCCTTACTAATAAATTTAAGAAAAAAATATTATTTCATAGTACAATAATAGCTTTAGGTCCTCTTATAACTTTTCTTATAGTTTTAAATAATGGTCATTCAATTGAATTAAGTAGAACTGTAAGTTTTGCAGTATTATCTTTTACTCAATTATTCCATGTGTTTAATGCCAGGAGAAAAAATGGGTTTGGTTTTGATAAAACTGTATTTAAAAATTTTTATTTATGGCCAGCTATAGCATTAAGTATATTTTTTCAACTTATAGCAGTCTATAATCCTTTTTTGCAAAATATATTATCAACTAAAGCAATACCACTAAATATGTGGCCGGGAATTTCTCTTGGATTTATTATTCCAATAGTAATAATTCAAATATTAAATATAAAAAATAGAAATTAGAAGGGTGATATATAATTATGGAAATTAAATATTTAGCAGATAGTAAAGAAAATATTCAAAAAGTAATAAACTGGTTATATGGTCAATGGGGCCATAATTATGAATATGGTAAAAAAGTCTGGACAGAAAGGGTTAATAATCGTTTGGATAAAAAGACTGTTCCTACAACTTTTGTAGCTATAGAAAATGGAGATGCAGTTGGAACTGCCTCACTTATAGAACATGATATGGATACAAGAAAAGACTTAACTCCCTGGCTGGCAGATGTTTATGTTAAAAAAGAAAATAGAGGTATGGGTATAGCTTCAAAATTAGTAAACAGAGTTATTGAGGAAGCAAAAGAAATAGGGATTTCCAAATTATATTTATATAGTAGAGAAGCAGAAGGATTATATAAGAAATTAGGCTGGAAAGTAATAGAAAGAACCAACTATTATGGAGATGAAGTTCCAATAATGATATATGAAATTGACTAAGGGTTTAAATATTGTTTTATATAGTATATAATACAATATGTTATAAAGTTTAGTAATAAAACTATAATAAACTATAATAAACAAAATAATAGGAGGAAATATTTATATGAAGATTGGTATCGTTGGTTTACCTAATGTAGGTAAATCCACATTATTTAATGCAATGACTCAAGTACAGGCAGATGCAGAAAATTATCCATTTTGTACTATAGACCCTAATATCGGTGTTGTAAAAGTTCCTGATGAAAGATTAGAAGTTTTAAATGAAATGTATGAACCAAAAAAGAAAACACCAACAATGATAGAATTTGTTGATATTGCAGGACTGGTAAAAGGTGCTAGTGAAGGAGAGGGTCTTGGTAATCAATTTTTAGCTCATATTCGAGAAGTTGATGCTATAGCTCAAGTGGTTAGATGTTTTACTAATGAAGATATTGCCCATGTTGATGGTGAACTCGGACCAAAAAGAGATATTGAAACAATAAATACTGAATTGATGTTAGCAGATCTTACTACAGTTGAGAAAAGATTAGAAAAAGCTGAAAGAAAAGCGAAAAGTGGTGCAAAAGAAGATTTGAAAGAAGTTGAAGAACTAAAAAAATTAAAAAATGCTTTAGAAACTGGTAAAAATATAAGAGAACTTCAATTTAATGATATTACCAATAATTTAATAAAAGAATTACAATTACTCTCAGCTAAACCGATAATATACGTTTGTAATATCAATGAAAATGAAATTAATAATCCGGAAGATAATAAATATGTAAAAGAAGTAAAAGAACATGCTCAAGAAGAGGGAGCAGGAGTTGTAAAAATAAGTGCAGAAATAGAAGCAGATATTGCTGAATTAGATGATGAAGATAAAGAATTATTTTTAGATGATCTAGGTTTAAAACAATCAGGTCTTGATACTTTAATAAAAGAAGGGTATGATCTTTTAGATTTAATTACATTTTTTACCGCCGGAAAAAAGGAAGTTAGAGCCTGGACCGTAAAAAGAGGATCAACTGCTCCAGAAGCCGCTGGAAAAATCCATACAGATATGCAAAGAGGTTTTATTAGAGCAGAAGTAGTAAGTTATAAAGATCTAATAAAAGCTGGTTCTATTGCCGATGCAAGAGATGAAGGATATTTAAGGTTAGAAGGTAAAGATTATATTGTCAAAGATGGAGATGTATGTTTCTTTAGATTTAATGTCTAAATTTATAAGCCAACCAGTGAGGTGATAATTATGACTGATTTTATTAATTTTTTTCGTAATGAATTCTTTCCTGATTTTATAAAATTTTTAAATCGAATTTTAGAAGCCTCATTTAATCTACGTTTAACTTATAATCAATTAGCAATTATTGGTGGGCTTTTTTTATTAATGATTCTATCTTTAATGGTTGAAATGATAAAAAAGGCAATTCCACTAATTATCCTTTTTATAATAATATATTATCTAGTTTATGGAAATTTATCTTTTATTAAAGATTTAGTTACTACAGTTGATAACTAAAGGAGGAAAAATTATGCTTATTATTGATCGTTTTGAAGATGAAATAGCAATTATTGAAAGTTCTGAAGGTAAATGTGAATTACCCAAAAGTGAATTACCTCCTGAAAGTGAAGAAGGAGACGTTTTAAAAATAACTGTTGATAAAAGTAAAACTTCATCTAGAAAAGAAGCTATAAAAGAACTGAGCAAAAAATTATTTGAATAGACAGAAATAGTTGACATATGTTCATATCCTCTATATAATTAAATATAGATAAAAATCATTTATATAGAGGAGGTAGAAAAATGAAAAAAAGAGGTAAAGGACAGGGGCGAAGAAATAAAGGACTGGGTCCTCAGGGAAAATGTGTTTGTCCTGATTGTGGAACAGAAATTGCTCATCAACGAGGAATCCCCTGCTATGAACAAAAATGTCCAGAATGTGGTAGTACAATGGTTAGAGCAGAATTAGCGAATGAAAATATTAGGGAAAACAATCAGTCTGCTCATACGAGTTCAAATGATAGTATTCCAACTATTAATCAAGAGAAATGTACTGGTTGTGGTCAATGTATAAATACCTGTCCTTTTGATGCTATTTCATTAGTAAATGGAAAGGCTGAAATTGATTCTTCTTTATGTAGAAGTTGTAATAAGTGTATTAGATCCTGTCCGGTTAGAGCTATTACTTCTTAAATATTAAAACCCTTTAAAAGCTCTAAGTTGATAGCTTTTAAAGGGTTTTTTTATATAATAATATTAAGGGAGGTGTTTTCATGAATTTATTACAAAATCTTAATTTTGTTTTTGTTTTTCTTTTAATTTTATATTTTATACCTTTTTTAATAGGTTATTTCCTCAAAAAAAGTAATGATAATATCTATATTAAGGGGTCAAATATTGTTGAACAGGGTCTGGTTGATCCAATTACTATTAAATTAGATAATAAAATTAAAAACTTTAAAAATGAGTATAAAAATAATAAAAATTATTTATCATATTTTAGCATACTTTTTTTGGAAAAATTTATAATAAAAGCTATAATTACAAGAATTATATATGGTTTTATATTTATTATTCCTATTTTTCTAACTATTTGGAATGGTTTTAGCAGGGGAGTTTTTGTCATACCTCATAAAAACAAAGTATTAATGCCAGTAATTATTGAAGATATAAGTTATATTTTGGCTGCTGCAATAGGAGTTAACTTTGGAGCACAAATATTTGATTTTTTACTTTTAAAATCAAAACTTAATTTATCATTATCTCCATTATTAGCTAATTATTTTGTTTATCTTATATTAATATTAATACTTCTGACAACATTTGAAACAGCAGTTAGTATCTGGCATAAAAACAACTCAAACTAAAAGTTTATTTTCTTTCTTTTTTTATTTTTCCATTTTGCATAAATTAAATTAAATATTATTATTATTATACCAATAACTGCAGTCATTATTATACTTATATAACGGGGATCAGCTTGATATCTCTTTAATATTATACCTATGTAAGCCCAGATTACTACTAAAGCATACATTGAATCTGCTTTATTTAAAGTATTCAAAATTGTGATAATTACCCCAGTTATTAAAACAATAATAGTCCAGGTTACTTCTGATAGTCCCCAACCACTCCAGTTTATTGAAACCAACCAGGCAGTAATATTTGCAATAGTAGCAATAGTGATCCATCCTAAGTAAAGGCTAAATGGTATATTAACAAAATATTTTTTAGTTTTTTTGAAATTATTATTTCCAATATTTAATCTTAAATAAATAGCAATTAAACTAAGTAAAAGAATAAGCATAAAAATAAGAGATATAAATACCCTCAAATGATGCCAGGCAAAAATCCAACCAATGTTTGCTAGAGAAGAAATGAAAAATAGCCAGCCAATATCAAAAACAAATTTTGGAGTTTTACTGAGCCTATTAATTAAACCTTTAGATTGATATATTGTAAAACCTAAAAGGAATAAGTAAATTACACCCCAGATAGAAAAGGTTATACCTGCTGGAACAAATAAGTTTGGATACATATCTGATAATTCTCCGGTATTATAACCATTTAAAGGTAGATAATTAGCTAAAAAATTTGCAGTTATAACTCCTATGAAGGCAATAATATTTGCAATTTGATATTTTTTTCCTTTTTTCATAGTAACACTCCTTATTAAATAATTATTACATAAAACTTCTTTGTTAATATATAATTAGACAATTTTACTATTTTTCCTGCTTCTAAACTATTTTAATTGATATATTGCTAGATATTTACTATAATAAATAAATACAGTTACATAATATTATTAATAATAATTATATAGTTGATTGGAGGCAATACATGAAAAAAAAGCCCCTGGCCAGTATAATGGAATCTAAATTCAAGAAATTAGTAATTATATTTTTCGTATTTTTTACAGCTATTTTATTACTGGGAAGCTTGCTTTTATATAATAATTTTTTTGAAAGTGCTAAAAAAGATGTTTATAATGATATAAATTTTTACTTTATGGAACTTGATAATAATTTTTCTGTAATAGAAAGTAGAGTTAATGATATTTTTAGAGATGAATTAAATAATATATATGAGAATTATGGAGATGAAGATTTTACTGAAAATAATAAACTGTCTAATATTGAAAAAAGAATAAAAAGAATAGAGGCTTTAAATAATAATATTAAAATTGATGATTTGAATTATTATTTAATATCTGATAATGGAAAAATAATTGATAGTAATTTTAAAAAAGATATAAATTTAGATTTATCAAAAGATGTTGAAATATGGGAAAATATAAACTCTTTAGAAAAAGGAGAAATTTACCTGGATTCATTTGATGATGAAAAAAGAAGTAATGATGTTAATATATATTCGTATTTAAAGTTAGATAATGGTAATATTTTCGAGTTGGGCCTATCATTTTCTAATATAAATTTAATTATTAAAAAACAATTAAATTATTTATTGAGTGATAAAACTACAAATATTTCATTATATACAGATGGTTTTACACCTTATTTTAATAATGAAAATAATTTAGAAGATAATGAAAAAAAGATTTTTCAAAATTCTATTGAAAATAATAAAATGATTGAAAAAAATACAGGATTTTTTACAAAAAATTATTACCGTGGTTGGAATAATAATTATGGAAATAGGTTTGTTAAAGTAAAGGTTGAATATAATTTATATAAAAATGCCATATATACAATGCTATTAATTTTTGTATTTGTTTTAGGTTTTCAATTATTTTTACATTACAGTTTTAAAGATATTGTTGGAAGTGTAACTAAACCTATTAAATATCTATCTAAAAATATGAATGAATTTAAAATAAATGAGAATACAAACTTTAATATCGATAGTTCAAAAATAAAAGAAATTGACGATATTCAACATAATTTCAAAGAAATGACAGAAGAAGTAAATATAAGTTATGATCAATTAGAAGCATATAATAAAGAGATTATGAAAAAAAATAAAAGATTGAATCAAATCAACAAAGCTCTTGATACTAATAAAAGAAAATATAAAAGTTTATTTAATAATATGTTGGATGGCTTTGCATATTATAAAATCAATTATGATGAAAGTATGCAGGCAGATCATTTAGAACTTATAGAAGCTAATGATGCTTTTGAAAAAATATTTAACTTAGAATCTAAAAATAATAAAGACAACTCAGAAAACCATTTTCCTATTTCTAAAGAAATTATTTTGGATAAGTATAATAAAATAATACAGGGAGAAAAGGATAATTTTAAATTTGAAAAATATTATAATGAAAAAGATCGTTGGCTTAATATAAATATATTTAGTACTTATAAAGGATATTTAGCTATAGTAATTTCTGATATCACTGAATTTAAAAAATCTAAAAAAGAAGCAGAAAAATTAAGTATAAATCTTGAAAAAATAATATCATTAACTTCTACATTGGCAACTAATGAATTAGATGAAAATGATTTTTTGAAAAAATTATTAAAAACAGCTGTAGAAGTTATACCTGAAGCAGATTATGGAACAGTGTATAAGAATAAAGATAATAAAGTTAAATTTGTACATGCAATAGGTCATGATTATGATAAGTTTAAAGATCTTTCTATTGATGAAAAGTATTTTTATAATGATAATAAAGAGATAGAAGTTATAGAAAATATAATGGAAAATAATGAAACAAAATTTGATAGTGAAAATCTTCATATTTTAAAAAGTGGCCAAAAAGATATAAAAGAAACGATGACCTTTGATCTCATTATAGATAATAAGGTTGTAGCTGGACTAAATATTGATATTAAACTTGAAAGCGAGAAAAAATTTGATGAATACTCAAAAAGATTATTTAAATCTCTAAAAAATATTTCTACTTCTTTTTATAAAATGCGTAAGTATAACATCCTACAAAACAAATTTACTAGAGAATTAATACTTTCAATAATAAGAATGCTAGAAATTCATGATCTTTATACCAGAGGGCATTCAGAAAAAGTTGCAAATTTATCTAAAGATATTGCGAAAGAATTAGGATTATCTGAAAGAAAAGTAAATGATGCTTATTGGGCAGGAATGGTTCATGATATAGGAAAAATATTGATACCGGATTATATTTTAAATAAAGAATCACCTTTAAAAGATAATGAATTTGAAATAATAAAAAAACATTCAATTTGGGGTTACCAAACATTATCAGCTACAGAAGATCTGCAAAATATAGCTCGTTTTGTTCTTTTTCACCATGAAAGATGGGATGGAAAAGGTTATCCACGGGGACTTAAAGGTGATAAAATTCCTTTGATTTCAAGAATATTAGCTGTGGCTGACGCCTGGGATGCGATGACAACTGATAGAGCTTATAGAAAAGCATTGTCTGACAAAGAAGCGATTGAAGAACTGAAAAATAATAAAGGTGAACAATTTGATCCTCAAATAGTAAATGCATTTTTGAAAGGCCACTTATCTTAAAAGTGGTCTTTTTTTGTTTTATATTAAGGAGGAATTTTCTTTCCCATACAGAAGTTTGTATATTAGGTACTAGTTTTAGGAAGGAAGATTTTAAAATGCTAAAAATTTATAAGGGTCCAACCGGTACTGGTAAAACTTCAATATTAGAAGAAAAGTTTAGAAAATGCTCTTTAAATAATGGTACTAATGAAAATATAGTTTTTTTAAAAAATGCAAGTAGTGTTAAGAACTGGAGAAATAATCTTGATTTAGAATATTTAGGTCCACTTAATATTTTTACGTATTTTGGTTTTATTCAAAAAGAAGTTAAAGATAGATGGCCTTATATTGAAAAAAATATAAAAGGGGTAAGAAATAAGATAGAACCAACTTTTATGAATGTAGAGACTGCTCATTTTGTGATGAGTAAGTATGTAGAAAAAAAACGAAAAAATAATGAGATCTTTGACTATATTAATGCTACTTCCTCTCAAATAGCAGTACAATTAATTGATAACTTAAATTATGGAGAAATGAATTGTCTTAATTTTAAGGAAATGAAAAATAGGTTAATTAACTGGGCTGGTGAAGATCAACAAAAACGCAAAATATTCAAAGAATCAATCAATATAATGAAAATATTCCGAGAATTTTGTATTAAAAATAAAGTAATAGATTATTCATTATTAGTTAATTTGTATAATAATCATTTATTAAAAAATGAAAATTATTTAAGCAAACTAAAAGAAAATTATACCAATATTATTGTTGATGATTTAGAAAAATCAGTTCCTGCTGCTCAAAATCTATTTGAAATTCTTAGTGATAATTCAAAAAATTCTTATATGGCTTTTAATCCTGAAGCAGGTATTAATAGGTTTTTTGGTGGTAATCCTAATTTAGCTAAAAATAAATTTTTAAGTAATGGAGAAGTAATAGAACTAAATAATTCTTATACTTCTACTGAAGAATCTAGAAATTTAGCAAAAGAATTTAAAATGAAAGTTTTTAATAATAAAAAAATATTAGAAAGCAATTATATAAAAGGGGAAATTGACACTGAATTAAGAGGAGATATGTTTATAGAAACAGCTCAAAAAATAATAAAATTAATAGAAAAAGGAGTCAAACCTGGAGAAATCGCATTAATTGCTCCTCATATTGATAAGGTAATGGAATTTACTTTTAACCATTATTTTAAAAATCATGGTTATAAATTATATAATTTTACTAATTCTAAAAGATTAGTAGATATTCCATTTGCTCAGGCACTTATTACTTTGACTTTATTGACAAATCCTGATTGGAATATTAATTTAGATTATTCTTCTTTACATCAAACTATTAGTTTGCTTCTTGATATTGATCCAGTAAGGAGTAGTTTGATTACAGAGGAAATTTTCAAAAACGCATATATTTTACCAAAAATTAACAGTCTTTCTTTGAGAGAAAGAATTGGTTTCAATACTGCGGAAAAATATGATCATCTAAAAATTTGGATTGATGAAAAGAAAAATCAGGAATTGGATGTCGCCCATTTTTTTCAATTAGTTTTTGGAGAACTATTAGCACCACTGTCTCCAGATGATGAAGATATTTTAGCCTGCAGACAAATGATTGATTCAGTTAACAAATTTAAAAATGTAGTTGAAAGTTTTAAAGATTTCAACCAAAAAGAACTGGGAAAAGATTTTATAGAAATGATATATAATGGGACAATTGCTGCTGAAGTTCTTTTCCAAAATGAGCATACTGATGATGAAATTATTTTAGCAACTCCCTATAAATTTCTTCAAAGTCCTCAAATTGATTCTGTAAAATATATATTTTTATTAGATATATCCAGTAATAATTGGCTTAAAAGTATAGCAAAAGAATTATCTAATCCTTATATTTTTTCACCACAATGGAAAAATAATAAAAATTGGGATGATGAACTTGATCAGAATTTAAGAAAAAAACAATTAGTAGAATTCTTGCAGAGCATTATAAGCAAGTCAAAAAAAGGTATTTATTTGAATGATAGTTATTTAAATAGTCGTGGTTGGGAACAGGAAGGAAAATTATTTGATTGGTTGCAATTTAATAATGAGGTGGTATTAAATGATTAAGCTGAGAAAAGGGCAGGATGAAGTGGCTCAATATAGAGAAGGTTATATGGCAGTACCTGCTGTTCCCGGTGCAGGTAAGACTACTGTACTTGCCTATCTTGCAGCTGATTTAATTGCGGAAAATGAATTAACAAAAGGTAAATTATTAATAGTAACCTATATGAATTCAGCAGTTGCAAATTTTAGGAATAGAATAGGAAATTATCTGGAAGAAAAAGGTCTTTCACGTAATAGAGGTTATGAAGTAAGGACTTTACACTCTCTTGCTTTGAATATATTAAAAGAAAAACCAGAATATATGTTAATTAATGATGAGTTTAGAATAATTGATCCCCAACATAAAGGAAGGATACTTGGAGATGTAATTGATGGATGGTTAACAGCTAATCCCAAAAGAAGCCTTAAACATTTTAGTTATCATCCTGCTGAAGGTGGTTTTAATCGAGCAGAAGATCGCTGGAAAGAGAGAGATTTTTATAATTTTATCAAATCAATGATTTCTTATTTGAAACTATATAATTTCAATAGAAATAAAGCTATATCTCTTAATAGTAGTTTGAAAAATGACTCCTATTTAAGTTGGGCTTTGGAAATTTTCGCTAATTATGACCGGTTATTACATAAGGAAGGCATGCTAGATTTTGATGATTTAATTATACAGGCTTTAAATTTACTTAAAAATGATGATAAACTCCAAGATAGATTATCTAATAAATTTTCTTATGTTTTTGAAGATGAAGCTCAGGATTCAAATCATGTATTGAGTGAAATATTAGAAATTCTTGCTGGTAATGATGGTAATCTAGTTAGAGTTGGTGATTCAAATCAATCAATTATGGGTACTTTTACTTCTGCAGATCCTGAAGTTTTTCGTTCTTATATTGAAAGAGACGAAGTTAAGAGGAAGGATATTCTTTATTCGAGTAGAAGTACTATCGATATTATTAACCTGGCAAATCATTTAGTGAAGTGGGTAGTAAAAAATCATCCATTAGAAAAATGCCAAAATTCGTTAGAAGAAAAATATATAAAGGAAGTTCCAGCTGATGATCCTGCTCCTAATCCAATTACAGAAAATTATACAATAGGACATAAAACTTTTATTGATTCAGAAAAAGAAATTAAAATGATAGCAAAAGAAGCTGTAAAACATGTAAAAAATAATCCTGAAAATACTGTTGGTATTTTGGTTCCATCAAATTATACTGTTGATGAACTGGCTACTTATCTCTCTAATTATGATATAAAATTTGAAAAAGTTAGTAATAGATATAAAGAAAAGATGAATGTAATCAAAAATTATCGATCATTAGTTAATTATTTGGCAGAACCACATAATATAAATTACTTTATGGTTTGTTTAAAAGAAATATTTATTCCTAAATATTTTAAGGATATCGAAGATGATAAATTTATGGAAAAAATTTTTATGAAATTTAATCTTGAAAATATATTTTATCCAATTGGGGGAAAAGAAAAAAACAAAAAAACATTATTAGAAACTGTCCCAAATAAATATAGAGATAGTTTTAATAAAATGATTGAAGAGATATCATATTATTTAGATGCAAGTATTAATCTTCCTCCTGATGAATTGATATTATTTTTAGCTGAAAGAATGGAATTAAAAGAGGAAGAATTAGCTATTGTTCAAAATATGGCATTAAATATAAAAAGTGAATTAAATTTGCATCCCAATTGGAAACTAAAAGATATTGCAGATGAATTTACAAGATTACAGGATAGTTTTGAAAGATTTGCTAAAAAAATATATGAACGTAAGGGTTTTGAACCTAAAAAGGGTGTCATCACCATAACAACAGTTCATAAAGCAAAAGGTATGGAATGGGATACAGTTTTTTTATCATATCTTACAGATGATTATTATCCTTCAACTATTGAAGATAAATTTAGAGGTGAATATTATTATTTAAAAGATGAATATAGTAATCCGAAAGCAATGGCTAAAGCAGAGTTAGAGTATTATTTAAATGAAGAAAAATCAAAAAACCCAAAAAATATTGCTAGAATAGAACATATAAGTGAAAGATTACGGCTGTTATATGTGGGAATTACAAGAGCAGAAAAAAATTTGTTTTTATCTGCTCACAAAAAAGTAATTTATGATAATGGTAGCAAAGAGGTAGATGAAGCTTTACCTTATAAAATATTAAAAAGGTTTATTGATAAGGAGAAATCTAAATATGAAAAAAAATAATTTAGATGATTTATTTTTTAGTCAACTATCACTAAAAGTTTATGAAAATTGTCCTCTTAAGTTTAGAAGACGTTATTTAGATGGTCTTTATTGGCCTGCTGATTGGAGTGATAATTATTCACAAAAAGAAATTGTTGAAAAAGGAAAAAAATTTCATTTAATAGCTCAAAGATATTATAAAAGAGGAGAAAATATTCAATCAGATATAACTCCTGAAGATTTAAGTGGTTGGTTTGAGGAATTAAAAAGTTTTAGACCTTATAATAATCTTGCTGAATTTTATCCTGAACATGAGTTAAGAATAAATAAAAATGATATTAAATTAGTGGCTAAATATGATCTATTATATATAGATAAAAAATCAAAAAAAGTTATAATATATGATTGGAAGACTACTAAAAAAAGGTTTAATAATAATAAATTAATAAATAATTTACAAACAAAGGTTTACCTTTATGTCCTGGCTGAAACAGGGAAGTTTTATTATTTTGATGATAGTATTAATTTTGATAGGATGAGTATTATCTATTGGAATCCAAGATTTCCTAAACAGGCAGCTAAAATTAACTATAATGAAAAAAAATTTAAAAAGGATAGAGAATTTTTAAGAAAGAAGATTAAAGAAATAAAAAATCTTAAATATGATGATTTTAAAAAGACCAAAAATGAAAAAAAGTGCAGGTTTTGTGAATATCGACCAATTTGTACTGGTAAAAAAGCTAAAAGTATTAAGGTTGAAGATGATGATATTGACCTTGAAATTGATTGGGATAATATTGATGAAATGTCTTTTTAATAAATAAAATTTCAAGGAGAGATTTTATGAAAATTAAAATGGATAATGAGAAAAAAATTCCAGAATGGCTGTATGAAGAAGTTAATAATGATAATATTTTAGCCAAAATATTATATAATAGAGGTATTAATAGTAGAGATGAAGTTAAAAAGTTTTTAGATAATAAAAATTATAAACCTACTTTGCCTAATGATTTTCCAAATATGCAAGAAGGTGTAAAAAAAATAGTTGATGCTATAGATAAAGATGAAAAAATTATGGTTTATGGCGATTATGATGTAGATGGAATTACTTCAACTACTATTTTAGTTACTTTTTTGCAACAACTTGGAGCAAAAGTGGATTATCATATACCAGATAGATTTGAAGAGGGTTATGGGATGAACAAAGAGATAATAAAAAATATAAAAGGTGATATTGATCTTATATTAAGTTGTGATTGTGGGATTTCTAATTATGAAGAGGTAAGATTAGCAAAAGAACTGGGAATTGATGTAATTATAACCGATCATCATGATTTACCTGATGATTTACCCCCGGCTGATATTATACTTACTCCTAAATTTTTTAACAAAGAACATCGAGCTTATTCCCTTCCTGGCGCCGGAATGGCTTATTATTTAGTTAAGGGAATAATAAATTTTATTAATAATAATTCTAATTACAAAAATATATATAATTCTGAAATAAAGAGAAATCAATTTTTGGACTTATTAGCTTTGGCAATAATTGCTGATGTTGTTCCTTTAAAAGAAGAAAATAGATATTTATTAAAAAAAGGACTAAAATTTCTTAAGGAGACAGAAAGAAAAAGTTTAAATAAGTTATTTGAATTAAGTGGCATAAATAAAAAATTAATTAATGAAGAAGATATTGCTTTTAGAATAGCTCCAATACTTAATGCTGCAGGAAGAATGGAAAATGCTGATATTGCTGTAGAGATGTTTCTTGCCAGAGATGAGAAAGAAATAGAAAAATTGGCTAATAAATTAATTAAAATTAATAGTAGGAGAAAAGAAATCCAACAAAAAATAATTGAAGAAGCAGAAGAAATGATAAAAGATCAATTTAGTAATAAAGATAGTGCTATTATATTATACCAGCCTCATTGGCATGAAGGGCTTTTAGGGATAGCAGCCGGTCGACTGGCTGAAAATTATAATTTGCCGGCTTTACTTATGACATTAAAAGAAGATGGAAAAACTATAACTGGTTCAGCACGTTCTATAGAAGAAATTCATATTAATAATAAACTTAAAAAGGTAAATAAATACTTAATTAAATATGGAGGTCATGCAGGAGCGGCAGGGTTTTCACTTCAAAGAGATCAATATACAATTTTCAAAAAGAAATTATCCTCCTTACTGGAAGATGAATTAAGTAAAATTTCACGAGAGGAAAGTATAAAAGTTGATGCCAAAATAAATTTAAATGAAATTGATATAGAAAGTTACTATTCCTTAAGAAAATTAGCTCCTTTTGGAGAAGAAAATCCTAAGCCATTATTCATTACAAAAAATTGTCAATTTATAAAAAGTAGAAGTTTTAGTAATAATAAACATAAAAGATTGGTTGTTGAGCAAAATAATGTTAAAAAAAATGCTATCTGGTGGTGGGCAGGAGAAAAAAAAGCACCTGAAGAATCAAATTTAATTTATAATATTGATCTAAATAGATTTAGAGGCAAAGAAAATATTCAATTAACAGTTAAGAATATCATAGATGCAAAAGAAAGTGGGCAAAGTAATAATAAATATGATTATTTAAACAGTCTTCGGATCCTTGATTATAGAAACTGGAAAGAAAGAGAGCATATTGAAGATAAGTTATCTAAAATTGAAAATGCAGTTTATTATCAAGAGGGATCAAATAGTAGTTATTACAAACCAGTGATTGACCGTTACGGAATAGGAGAAAATAATAAATTGGTTTTAATATCTTTCCCTCCTTCTCTTTCTATATTAAATGATTTAATTTATAATAATGAGCCATCAGAAATTATCCTGGCTTTTAATAAAAAAGATTTGAAAGAAAAAGAGGGATTTATTAAAAGATTAACCGCTATTCTCAAATATATACTAAAAGAAAAGAATGGAAAATTAAAAATAAATGAAATTGCAGTATTAACAGGTGAATTGGAAATAACAGTAGAAGTTGCTTTAAAATATCTAAAAGCTTCAGGATATTTAAATTTAGAAAAAATTGATGAAAATAATTATTTTATAGATTTTTCTGAACAAAAAGAAAAAGTAGATAAAAAATTATATAAAAATAAATTAAAATCTTTATTAAAAGAAAGTATGTCATTTAATAAATTTTTATTAAAAACTGGCCCTGGAGAAATTTTGGATTATGTAAAAAGCTAATAGGGAGGATTATTATGGATTTAAAGGAAAATGTATTATTAAAGTCAACATTATCAAAAAAAGAATATTCAATTAATAGATTAAAAGAGTGGTCTGAGAATAAGGAGCCTTTAGAAGTAGAAATTGGAGGTATTGCTGGAGCAAGTATAAATAATGGAGATTATATATGGGATAGATTTATTGATTTTTTGCCATTTGAAAATATAAATCCTAATTATTCTCTTGGAGAAGGGGATACATCTGTTTTGGAAGGAAGTGAAAAGTTAACTAATTATTGTGATATAAATAATATTTTTCTGAAAAATGAAAGTCAAAATCCGACCTGGAGTTTTAAAGATAGGGGTTCTTTAGCGTGTGTCTGGATGGCAAAGGCTATGGATGAAGAGATAACAGCAACCATATCTACAGGTAATATGGGTAACTCTATTGCTGCTTATGGAGCCAAAGCTAATTTAAATACTGTTGTTTTTTTACCTGAATTTACTCCAGAAGAGAAAGTAGCAGCAATTGGTATTCATGGTGCTCAAATTTATAAGGTAAAGGCTCCAGATTATTCCGAAATGAAAAAGAAAATTTTAGATTATGCTTCTGATTTAGGTATAAGGGTGGTATCAGGTAATGGTCCAATTAGAGTAGAAGGTTATAAACTAACTGCTTTTGAAATTTATGAACAATTTTCTGGAGATATACCTGATTATATTGCCCTACCTACTTCTGCCTGTGGTCATATCAGGGGTATATTTAAAGGATTCAAAGAGTTAAAAATGGCTGGTTATCTTAATAAATTACCAAAAATGATTGTAGTACAGGCTAAAAATAATAGTCCAATAGTTAAAGCTATTAAAGAAAATAAAAATGAAATTGTTGAAGAAAGAAATATAGATACAATAGCTGAAGCAATTTCCAGTGGAAGTCCTTATGGAGGAAAAGAAATAATTGAGAAAAGTTATAAATATAATTGGTTGGCTGAAAATGTAAGTGAAAGAAAAATAATAGAATCACAAAAACTACTGGCCAGAGATGGTTTGTTTGTAGAGCCTTCTTCTGCAACTACTTTGAATGCAGTAAAAAAATTAAGATCTAAGAATTTGCTTAAAAAAGATGATAATGTTATGCTTATTTTGACAGGTTCAGGATTAAAAGATTTTGATGTTATAAAAAAATATAAATTTGATATAAATAAAGTAAATATTGATGATATTGAGGAGTGGTTTACTAGAAATGAGTAGTAAAGATAAAATCGGAGGAAGAGCATATAAAAATGGTGTAAAATTACAGAATACCAAAAAATCAGTTAAGGCCTATTATGATCAAAATAATAAATTGCAAATTGAAATTAAAGCACTAAAACAAAATAAATACTTTAAGTATATAAAGAAGATTCCAATCATAAGAGGAATTGCTACACTTTTTTTAGCAATATTATCATTTTTGAAAGAAGCAGTAAATAATCCGAAAAAATATTGGTTTATTTTTGCAATAATTTTATTTGATTTGATATATATATTTATGCCTGAGTCAACTTCAACTGGAATAGAAAATATATTTTTGTTTGCTTATTTTTCTTTACCAATAATTTTAATTTTGATTTTCAAAAATGGAATTTCGGATGTATTAAAATTTCATGGAGCAGAACATAAAGCTGTTAATTATTATGAAAATAATTATGAAGGTGATATTAACTCTTATTCACGAATTCATCGAAGATGTGGTAGTAATATAGTTTTTTATTATTTAATATTTACTTTTTTGTTTTCGTTTTTTACTATGAACTTAAATTTATTTATTCAAGAGTTTTTAATTTTAGGTATTGCTTATGAAGCAATTAAATATACACCGAAAAAATTATTATTTTTCCCAACTTTATTTCAAAAATTTGTTACAAGAGAACCTGATAGAAAACATCTTAAAGCAGCTGAAAAAGCTTTAGAGGTTTTAACTAAAAATTATTAAAAAAAAGAGAGGGTTAACCCTCTCTTTTAGTATTTAAAAATATTATTTGTCTAAATGTACATCCATTTGCGGATAAGGAATATTAATATCTTCTTCATCGAATCTTTTCTTAACATTTTCCATCATATCATAATATACATCCCAGTAGTTTTCACTTTTAGTCCAGAGTAAAACATTAAAATTAACCGAGCTTCCAGCATGTTCACCTACTCTTATTAAAGGAGCAGGATCTTCTAAAACCATTTTATGTTTAGCAACAATATCTTCCAATACTTTCTTAACCTGATCAATATCATCATCATAACCTATACCGAAATTCAAATCTACCCTTCTGGTATCATTTGCACTATAATTAGTTATTGTGCTGTTTGATACATTACCATTAGGTATTACAATTTGTTTATTATCCTTGCTGGTTAATTTTGTGTATAAAATCTGAATTGAATTAACTTTTCCTTTTTCTCCATTTATTTCTACAAAATCTCCAACATTAAATGGTCTAAATGTTAAAATAAGTACTCCGCCAGCAAAGTTAGCTAAACTTCCCTGTAAAGCTAAACCAATTGCAAAACTTGCAGCACCTAGGATTGCTACAAATGATGTCATTTGTACACCTAATGTACCGGCAACAGTAATTAATAGGAGAATATAGAGAATAGTTTTAACCATTGGTAAAATAAAAGAGTGAAGAGTTGGATCCAATTTTTCACCTGACCATTTTTCAACATACTTCATTATCATTTTAATAATCCATCTACCAATAATAAATACAAACAGTGCTCCAATTAATTTACTTCCATATTGAACCGCTAGATTAGTTATCTTTTCCTGATATGCCATATAATCCCTCCTGAATTAAAAACTTCTTACTATTATATTTCTTTAAAAGAATATAATTTCCTTTTTTGTTAATTATACTTTTTACAATATATTTGATATAATAAAGATAGATTTATATATAACATAAGGAGGTTATATTTATGAAAATAGCATTAATAGAGATTAGCTCAGCAGTACATGATCAAAATTATATTGATAAATCATTAGAGGGTTTTATTGCAGAACTTGAAGATCATTTTGATTTAACTTTTTTTGATTTAGAAAATATTTCTGAGATAAATGAAAAAAAATATGATATTATATTAAATTTTGTTAAAACAGGTGGAACTGAGAGTCTTTTCAAAGATAAATTTTCCGAATTGCCACGTCCCTTTTATTTTTTAGCAACTTCTCTCCATAATTCACTTCCAGCTTCATTAGAAATGTTAAGTTATGTGCAATCAAAGGGAGAAATAGGAAAAATATTACATGGCAATATGGCTAAATTATTAAAAGATATTAAAAAGTTTGGTAAAATAAATAGTGCTAAAAATAAAATATCACAATCTAAATTGGGAGTTATTGGAGAACCTTCTGATTGGTTAATTGCTAGTAATGTAAATTATAGTGAAATAAAAACCAATTGGGGGTTAAATATTATTGATATAGAATTAGATGAAGTATATAATCGGTTTAATAGCCAGGATGATGAAAAAGTTGAAGATATAGCAAATAAATTTTTAGCTAATGCAGATGAAATAATTGAAAACACAAAAGAAGATACTCTTGATGCTGTAAAAGTTTATCTTGCTTTAAAAGAAATTGTAAATGAATATGACCTTGATGCTTTAACTATCCGCTGTTTTGATCTTGTCCAAAATCTTAATACTACTGGTTGTTTAGCCTTATCTTATCTAAATGATGAGGGAATAATTGCTGGTTGTGAAGGTGATGTTCCAGCGACATTTACTATGATGATAATTAAGTATTTAATAAATGAAGAATCATTTATGGCCAATCCTTATAAAATAGATTCAGTTAATAATAGAATTGAATTTGCACATTGTACTGTTCCAACAGCTTTATGTACTAAATATAATTCTCGTTCTCATTTTGAAACTGGTATTGGAGTTGGAATTCAGGGGATTATTCCTGAAGGGTTAGCTACAATTATGAAAACAGGTGGGAAGAATTTAAATAAATATTATTTAGAAGAAGGAAGTATTGATCTAAATCTTGATAATTCTCATGCCTGTAGAACTCAAATAGAAGTAAGTTTTGAAGATGAAATTAACCTAGAACAGTATTATTTTGAAAAACCTTTAGGAAATCATCAGGTAATTGTACCTGGACAATACAAAGAAATTTTGGAAGACTTTTTTAGAATTTCAAAAACTGAAGAAATTATTAAATCATAATTTAAGAGGTGGTATTATTATGGAATGGAAAATAAAACATTATGATGAAATAAAAAAAGATACATTATATGATATTCTTAAAGAAAGAGTTGATGTATTTGTAGTAGAGCAGGAATGTCCTTATCCAGAAATAGATGGCAAAGATAAAGATTCCTATCATTTATGGGCCGAAAATAATGATGAAATCGTTGCCTATACCAGATTAATACCTAGAGGTATTTCATATGAAGAAGCTTCTATTGGAAGAGTTTTGGTAAAAATGGATTATCGCGGTCGAGGTTTAGGAAGAAAATTAATGGAAAAATCTCTTAATTATATAATAGAAAATTTAGGGGAAAATGAAATAAGAATATCTGCTCAGGAAAGATTACATGATTTTTATGTAAGTCTTGGTTTTGAACAGGTATCTGAAATGTATTTGGAAGATGGGATTCCTCATATAGAAATGTATTTTAATAATAATTAGATTTTGAGGTGTTAATTTGCGTAAAGATGATTTTTTACCAATAAATAAAAATGATTTAAAAGAAAGAGAATGGGAACAATTAGATTTTATTTTAGTTACAGGTGATGCATATGTAGACCATCCAAGCTTTGGGACTGCTATTATATCTAGAGTTTTAGAAGATGGTGGTTTTAAAGTTGGCATAATAAGTCAGCCAGATTGGAGAAATACTGATGATTTTAAAAAATTAGGCAAACCTCGTTATGGATTTTTGGTTACAGCAGGTAATCTTGACTCCATGGTAAATAAATATACTGTAAATAAAAGAAAAAGATTTAATGATAGATATTCTCCAGGTGGTAAAAGTGATCAAAGACCTGATAGGGCTACTATAGTTTATTGTAATCGTCTTAAAGAAGCTTATAATAATATTCCAATAATTATTGGAGGTATAGAAGCAAGTCTTCGTAGATTTGCATATTATGATTATTGGGATGATGATGTAAGAAGATCCATTCTATTTGATAGTAGAGCTGATTTGTTGGTTTATGGAATGGGTGAAAAACAAATTCTAGAAATTGCTAATTCTCTTGAAGCAGGAATGGATATAAAATATATAAGACATATTCCTGGAACCTGTTATATATTATCTGACTTAAATAATATTTATGGTTACAAAAAAATAGCTTCTTATCAAGAAGTGAAAAATAATAAGAAAAAATATGCTAAAGCTTTTAAAGTGCAGTATGAAGAACAGGATCCAATAAGGGGAGAGGTAATTGTTCAAGAACATGGGAATCGTTATTTAGTTCAAAATCAACCTGTAAAACCTTTGACAGAAGAGGAAATGGATCATATATATGAATTACCTTATCAAAGGGATTATCATCCTATTTATGAAACGGAGGGTGGGGTTCCTGCTATAGATGAAGTTAAATTCAGTATAACAAGTTCTAGAGGTTGTTTTGGTGGTTGTTCTTTTTGTGCACTTACTTTTCATCAGGGGAGACAGGTTGTTAGTAGAAGTAAAGAATCTATCTTAAAAGAAGCTAAAGAAATAATAAAAATGAATGATTTTAAAGGATATATACATGATGTCGGAGGACCTACAGCCAATTTTAGACATCCTGCCTGTACAAAACAGGTAACTCAGGGTTCCTGTAAGAACAAGCATTGTCTTTATCCAGAACCCTGTTCGAATTTACATGTTGACCATAGTGATTATCTTGATATTTTGAAAAGTTTGAGAAAAATATCTGAAATAAAAAAGGTTTTTATAAGGTCAGGTCTTCGTTATGATTATATATTAGAAGATGATGATTCTGAGTTTTTAGAAGAATTATGTAAACATCATGTTAGTGGTCAGTTAAAAGTTGCTCCAGAGCACATATCTAAAAATGTATTAGATAAAATGAGAAAACCAGATAATAATTTATTTAATGAATTTAGAAATAAATTTTATGAAATAAACGAAAAAATAAATAAAGAACAATATTTAATTCCCTATTTTATATCAAGCCATCCTGGAAGTGAATTAAAAGATGCAATAAAATTAGCAGAATATTTAAGAGATATAGGACATATCCCAGAACAGGTTCAGGATTTTTATCCAACTCCAGGAACTTTATCTACTGCTATGTATTTTAGTGGATATGATCCTTTAACAATGGAGAAAGTCTATGTTCCCAAAACTAAAAAAGAAAAAAATATGCAAAGGGCTTTATTACAATATAATTACAACGAAAACTATGATTTGGTTTATGATGCTCTTAAAAAAACAGGTAGAGAAGATTTGATTGGTTATCATAAAAAAGCTCTAATAAAACCCCGAAATTAGTAATAATTCTTGAGGGAATAAAAATATTTTGGTATAATAAAAAACAATAATTTGTAAATAATAAAAAGGGGAATGTATATGTACTTAATAGGAATAGCCGGGGGCACAGCTTCTGGGAAGACTACTCTTGCAAATATTTTAAAAAAATCTTTTAAAGATGAAGTTACTATTATTAAACATGATTTTTATTATTATGATAAAAGTTATTTTGATGTAGCAGAAGAAGATATAAATTTTGACCATCCTTCCTCCTTTGAAACAGAACTTTTAATAGAGCATTTGAAAAAGTTGAGAAAAGGAGAAAAAGTTTATCGACCTAAATATTCTTATAAAACAAATGAAAGATTGAATGATAAAATAGAAATAATTCCCACACCGATTGTAATTGTGGAAGGTATATTAATTTTTTATTATGAAAAATTATGCGAAATGTTTGATTTGAAAATATTTGTAGACGCAGATGCAGATATTAGACTTCTTAGGAGGATTAGTAGAGATATAAATAAAAGAGGTAGAAGTTTTGATTCTGTAAAAAAACAATATTTATCTACTGTTAAACCAATGCATGAAAAATATGTTGAAGCTACCAGATATAAAGCTGATATTATTATACCTCATGGGGGATTAAATGAAATTGCCAATGATTTAATAATGGAAAAAATCACTTCAAAGTTATATAAAAAATAAAATAGAAGAATATAAATATCCTCATATTAAAAAAAGAGGATATTTTTTTATGTTTATGCAGGAAAATAATGTAAAAACAGAGAAATATAACAATAATATACAAAAAGGAGGAAAACTCATGAGAAAAATCAATAATGAACAAATTGTAATGTTAGTTTTATCTTTGTTGGTTGGTTTAAGTGTTGGATATTTAGTTTTTTCGGGAAATGGTACAGAGAATTTTGTTAAATCTTTTATTGAAGAACCAGGAGCTAAAAGTGAAGAAAACATAATTGTAAACGAATCTAATGAAAAAATTAAACAACAGCAGGAAGAAACGGTTAAAGAAATAAAAGTTTATATTACAGGAAGTGTTAAAAATCCAGGAGTATATAATATGAAAGAAGGAGATAGAATAATTGACATATTTCAAAAAGCAGGAGGGAAAGCAACTGGAGCAAATTTAGAACAAATTAATATGGCTTCATATATAAAAGATGGTGAAAAAATATATATTCCAAATCTTTCTGAAAGAACAGACAATTTAGTTTCAAATACAAGTAATAATTATAATTCTGATAGTAAAATTAATATTAATTTTGCCAGCAAAGATGAATTAGAAAAATTAAGTGGAATTGGTCCCAGTAAAGCTACAGCTATAATAAAATATCGTAGTGATAATGGAAAATTTAATACGATTAAAGAATTAATTAATGTAACTGGAATAGGACCTGCTACTTTAAATAATATAAAAGATGAGGTAAGTGTAAGGTGAATTTTTTTAAAAGAAGACCAATGATATTAATATTTTTATATTTAACTTCAGGAATTTTGACAGCCTATTTTTATAGTTTGAAAATAATTTTAATTTTATTTTCTTTAATATTAATTAGTTTAAAAATAAAAACAAAAAAATTACTATATATATTGTTTATATTTTATTTAATTGGGATAAGTTTGATTTTTTTTGAAAAATATAAATATAATAGTACTTATTCTGTGACAGAATGGAATAATAAAGAAAACTTACAGATAACCGGAATAGTAAAGGAAGATTTGCAGAATTTAGATGGAAATAAAGTATATTTTAAACCTCTAATTATTAATAATTATGAAATAAAATATGGTAAAATTGAACTTGATAAAAGATATCTTCCTTTTACTATTAAGGAAAATGAAATTTATAGTGGTAAATTTACTTTAAAAGAACCACCGGGAAAAATGAATCCTGGTGAATTTTCCTATAAAATTTTTTTGAAGAAAAAAGGAATATTTGCAAAGGGTTACTTTGAGAATGATTTATTATATAGAGGCAAAAATGGATTTAATTTAAAGAATATTTTAGTTGATTTTAAAAAGAGTATTTTAAATAAAATAGATAAAAATATTTCTTATCCTTATAATAATATTATAAAAGCACTATTACTGGGAGAAAGAAAAGGCTTACCAGAAAATTGGGAAGAAAAATTTACTTTATCAGGTACAAATCATCTTCTTGCCATTTCTGGTCTTCATATCGGTTTTATTTTGATTATTTTATTACAATTAGCTAAAATATTTAAAATTTCAAATTTAGGATTGAAAAATACATTAATTACTATAATTCTTATAATATATATTTTACTAACAGGTTTTAGAGCTTCAGTTTTTAGAGCATCTCTCATAGCAATTTTTTATTTATGGGCAAAATTTTTTAAGAGAGAAGCAGATATTTTTAATATAATCGCTTTAACTGCAACAATTAATTTATTAATTACTCCTTATTCATTATTAGAAGTAGGCTTTCAACTGAGTTATATAGTATTATTATCAATAATATTATGGCAACCTTATCTGAAAAAAATTTTCCCCAAGGTATTATCAGTTTCTATCTCAGCCCAGCTTGGATCTCTAGCAATTACATCTTATTATTTTAATATGATTTCTCCAATTGGAATAATTACAAATTTGTGGGCCATTCCACTTACCGGGTTCATTATTATAATTTCTATACTTTTTTTAATGATAGCTTCAGTTTTTCCTTTTCTTTTCGATTATTATAATATTATTCTAAAAATACTATTATCGATTTTATTTAAAGGAATGGATTACACTTCTAAATTTAGTTTTGGGAACTTTGAAATAGCTACTCCTAATTTATGGATGATATTTTTATTTTACTTTGTTATTTTTATATCTCCATTTCTATTTAAAAAAAGATCAATTACAATAATAAAAAAGAAAAATATTTTTTATAGGAAACTATTTATTTTCACCTTAGTTTTAATTTTATTTTTTAGTTTCATTTATAAACCTTCTGTAAAGTTAAAAATAATATTTTTTTCAGTTGGGCAGGGAGATAGTATATTATTGAATTTACCAGGAGGTGAAAAAATATTAATAGATGGTGGGGGAAAAGCAGGACTTAATAATGACCAGGGAAAAGTAGTATTATTACCATATTTAAAACAGGAAGGAATTAATAAGTTAGATTTAGGAATAATCACTCATTTTGATACTGATCATGCTCTGGGAATTATTTCATTATTAAAAGAAGATAGGTTAAAAGCACTTATGATTCCTAAATTTCATTCAGAAAACAATCTATATAAAAAAGCTTATAAATTAGCTATGAAAAATGATATAAAAATATATAAAGCCAAAAGAGGAGATTTAATAAAAAATGAGGATGTATTTATATCCATTCTTCATCCCTATTTAGAAAATAATTATTTAGAGGAAAATAGAAATAATAATTCAATAGTTATAAAAGTAAAGTATCATAATTTTTCTCTTTTGTTGACCGGTGATTTAGAGAAGGAAGGGGAGGTAAAATTAATTAATTCAGAAGATAATTTAGAAAGTCAAATATTAAAATTAGGCCATCATGGTAGTAACAGTTCCAGTTCAAAAGAATTTTTGGATAAGGTAAAAGCAAATGAAGCTATTATTTCTGTAGGAGAAAATAATTATGGACATCCAGCTAGTGAAGTTATAGATCGAGTAGATAAATTTAGGATGAGAAAGTGGATTACAAAGGAAGTTGGAGCAGTAATTATTAAAACAGATGGTTATAGTTATAATATAGAAAGCATTATTAAGATGAAGTAAAAATTTTGAATATAACATATTTATATGGTACTATTAAATATAGGTGCATAATATAATTTTTAATATTAAATTTAGGAGGCGGAAACACTTTGTCTCAAACAGATAATATTTTAAACAAAAAACTTAATGATCTAAAATCAATATATTTAATCTATAGTGAAGAAAAATATTTGTTGGAAGAATTTAGAAAAAAGTTCGAAGATAAATTTATTGGTGATAAAATTAGAGATTTCAATTTGGATTATTTAGATGATGATAATTCTGATTTTATTCTTAAATTAAAAAATAACAGTAGGACATTACCAACCTTTTCTGATAAAAGATTTATTATTGCAAATTGCAAAAATTACTTTACTCAAAAAAATTCTGTTGATAGTGAATTAATAAATTTATTTAGTAATTTTCCTGATACTACAATCTTATTATTACTGGTTGAAGGAGAAATTGATAAAAGAATAAAAGTAAATAAGATGATTAAAAAAAATGGGGTTATTGTGGAATTAAACCCTCCTAAATATAAAAATTTAGATAATTGGATTAGAAAAAAATTTAATGACCAGGAGAAAAGAATAGATAAAAAGAGTATAAATCTTTTAGAAGAAATGTTTTCTAATAATCTTCAATTATTAGAAAATGAAATAGAAAAAATAAACAGTTGCTTTTTAGATAAAAAGTCTATAAAAGTAAATGACATAAAAAAAATTATAAGTAGAGATAAAACAATGAAAGAAAATATAATTTTTTCTTTAACTGATGCATTAAGTGAAAGAAATAAAGAAGAGGCAATAACTCTTTTTAATGAAATGATAAATAATGGTGAAAATCCTTTAATGATTCTTAGTATGATAAAAAGGCAACTAAGATTACTTATACAGGTAAAAGAGTTGAAATCAAAAGGTTATAAACATAAAAAAATAGCTAATATTTTAAATGAACATCCTTACCCTATAAAAAAGTGTTATTATCAGGTAGATAATTTTCGAGATAATGAATTAGATATTTTGTTAGAAAGATTTTTAGAAGCAAATATTGATATTTTATCTGGAAAGTTTAAAGAAAAAAAAGTGGCTTTAGAAATAGCAATGTTAAATATTTAAAAGGCTTATTCAAAAAGAATAAGCCTTTTAATAAGTGTATTTATTTGATTTCATTTAACATTTTACTAAGACGTGATTTTTTTCGGGCGGCATTATTTTCATGAAGAATGTTATTTTTTACAGCTTTATCAATAACACTCTTAGTTTCTTTAAGCTGTTCTTCAGCTTCTTCTGCTTTGTTTTCTTCTATTAGTTCTTTATAATCTTTAATTGCATCTTTAACTCTATCTTTCCATTTGCGATTAACTTTTTCTTTCTTTTTAGAACTTCTAACTCTTTTCTTTGCGGACTCAATAATAGGCATAAATTTCACCCCCTTGTTATTTTAGAAATTATATCTATGTAATAATCAATATTTTATTTCAAGATATAAACATTTCATACAGACTATATTTTAACATGTGAATACTATAATTGCAAGGGGAAAAACCCATTTTTAGACTTCTTGATTAAGAAGAAGGGTGATGTTATAATGACAACAGATTAAATTTAACTAAGGAGGATAAGATTTTGGATAGTAAATATATTAGAAATTTTTGTATTATTGCTCATGTTGATCATGGCAAATCTACATTAGCAGATAGATTACTTGAATATACAGATACATTGGCGGATCGTGATATGCAAGAACAGGTTTTAGATAAGATGGATTTAGAAAGGGAAAGAGGTATTACCATTAAAGCTCAGGCTGTCAGGTTAAAATATAATGATTATGAGCTAAACTTAATTGATACACCTGGGCATGTGGACTTTTCTTATGAAGTTTCACGTTCTCTTGCAGCATGTGAAAGTGCATTACTTGTTATAGATGCTGCTCAAGGAGTAGAAGCTCAAACTGTAGCAAATATTTATTTGGCCTTAGAACATGATTTGGAAATAATTCCAATTATAAATAAAATTGATTTACCTTCTGCAAAACCTGATTGGGTTAAAGAACAACTGATGGAAGTTGGTATAGATCCTGATGAAGCTATATTAGCAAGTGCTAAAGAAGGAACCGGAGTGGAAAACATACTAGAAGCTATTATTGATAGGACTCCAGCACCAGCTGCAAATCATCAAAAACCTCTTAGAGCTTTAGTTTTTGATTCAGTATATAATTCTTATCAGGGAGTAATTGCTTATGTTAGAATTGTTGATGGAAGTATTAAAAAAGGTCAAAAAATAAAAATGATGGCTAATGATTATGTATATGAAGTTGATGAAGTAGGGGTTTTTAATCCTGAAATGATAGAAATAGATAGCCTGGACTCTGGCGAAGTTGGTTATATTATTGCTGGAATAAAGGATGTGAAAAATTGTAGAGTTGGTGATACAGTAACATTGGCTGAAAACCCTGCCAGTGAACCTTTACCTGGATATAAAAAAGTAAAACCTATGGTATATAGTGGTTTATATCCTACTGATAACTCTGATTATGAAGTTTTGAAAGAAGCAATGGAAAAATTACAATTAAATGATGCATCTTTTACTTTTGAACCTGAAACTTCAGAAGCACTTGGATTTGGTTTTAGATGTGGGTTTTTGGGTTTACTTCATATGGAAATTATTCAGGAAAGATTGGAGAGAGAGTATGATTTAAATATTGTTGTAACTGCTCCCAGTGTAGTTTATAAAATAACTAAAGAAAATGGAGAAGAACTTGAAATAGAAAATCCAGCAGAATTTCCTGATAAAAATGAAATAGAAGAAATCCGAGAACCTTTTGTTGAAGCTGATATTCATTTACCTGAAGAATATATTGGTCAGGCAATGAAGTTGTGTGAAAATAATAGAGGAATTTTTAATGATATGCAATATATTGATAAGAGCAGAGTTTCATTAAAATATAAAATGCCTTTAAGTGAAATAATAACTGACTTTTTTAATAAATTAAAATCCAAAACAAAGGGTTATGCAACTCTTGATTATGAACCTATAGGTTATAAAGTAGCAGATCTTGTAAAACTTGATATCTTAGTAAATAAAGACCCGGTAGATGCTTTATCTACAATAGTCCATAGAGATAATGCAGAACCTAAAGGAAGATCTTTAGCCAGAAAATTAAAAGAGTTAATACCAAGGCATATGTTTAAAGTACCTATTCAGGCGGCTATTGGTAATAATATTGTTGCTAGAGTTACTATACCTGCCCAAAGAAAAGATGTATTGCAAAAATGTTATGGAGGAGATGTCTCTCGTAAGAGAAAATTACTGGAAAAACAAAAAGAAGGCAAAAAGAGGATGAAACAGGTAGGAAGTGTTGATATTCCCCAGGATGCATTTATGGCTATCTTAGAAAGAGGCGAAGATTAAAATGGTATTTTCTAAGAAACATGATTTTTTAGGGGAAATAACTCAACCTTTTGCATTATATATTCATATCCCTTTTTGTACTGAAAAGTGTTCATATTGTGATTTCTATTCTTTAAAATATAAAAAAAAGATTTTAAAAGATTATTTAAAGTCTTTAAAAAAAGAACTAAAAATTTATAGTACTAAAATTGATTCAAAAATTAAAACAATATATTTTGGAGGAGGAACTCCCAGTCTTTTATCTCCAAAAAGCATTGAAGAAATTTTAAATATTATTTATGAAAATTACTTAGTAATAGATAATATTGAAATTTCTCTTGAATCAAATCCCAGTTCTTTAACTAAAGAGAAAATAATTGCTTATAAAAAAGTGGGAATTAACAGATTGAGTCTTGGAATTCAGTCATTTAATAATGATGATTTAAATATTTTAGGAAGATTACATGATAGAAAAAAGGCGCTTTCAATGATAAAAGAAGTAGATAAACAATTTTCTAATTATAATTTCGACCTCATTTTTGCAATCCCTGAACAAAATTTTGAAAGATGGAAGGCCAATATTAATAAGGTTAAAGAGATAAATCCACCTCATTTATCTCTTTATAATCTTCAAATAGAAGAAGGAACTATGATCAAAAAACAGATTGATAATAATAATTTAAAACCAGTTACTAATGAACTGGATGCAAAAATGTATAAGCATGCTATTGATAAATTAAAAGATGAAGATTATATACAATATGAGATTTCTAATTTTGCTAAAAAGGGTTATTTTTCGAAGCATAACTTAGTATACTGGAGATATGAACCATATTTAGGATTGGGTCCTTCAGCTCATAGTTTTACTACTAAAACAAGGTTTTCAAATTATAGTTCTCTTGAAAAATATAATAATCACTTAAAAAAAGATAAAGTTCCTATTGAAAATATTAATTCATTAAATTTACAGGAAAGAATGTCAGAGAAAATGTTTTTAGGTTTGAGATTAAAAGAAGGTATAAATTATGAACAATTTCATTCTACTTTTAATAAGAAATTAAATTGTGTATTTAAAGAAGAAATCAATGATTTATTGGAAAAGGATTTGTTAATTGAAAAAGATAATAATCTCAAATTAAGTCAAAAAGGAAAATTTTTAGGTAATAAAGTTTTTATAAAATTTGTTTAGTAATTTTATTTGACAAAAATAAAGGAATATGTTATTTTATTATTAGTTATTAGCACTCAATGCAATCGAGTGCTAACAAAGGGGTGAAAATGATGGTTGATAATATGAGCAATCGAAAAAAGAAAATACTTAAGGCCATCATTCAGGAGCATATTCTAACGGCTGAACCAGTAGGTTCAAGAACTCTTGCCAAAAACTATGATTTTGGAGTCAGTTCAGCCACTATTAGAAATGAGATGGCGGACCTAGAAGATATGGGTTACCTGAAACAACCACATACTTCAGCAGGCCGTATACCATCTGATAAAGGTTATAGATTTTATGTAGATGTACTAATGGATCAAAAAAAGGTAATTTCTACAAATTTACAAAAGTCATTGCAGAAATTATATAGTAAAGAAAAGGGAGTAAATGATATCATTTCAGCAACTGTAAAAATGGTATCTAATCTTACTCATTATACAGCTATGGTTAGTGAACCTCAACTAGAAAAAAGTAAAATAAGAAAAGTACAGCTACTACAGGTTACTTCTAATTCATTGATGATTATTTTGATTACAGATACTGGAATGGTTAACAATAAAATTATAGATTTAGATCAAGATCTTTCTAATCGTCAAATAAGATATATTAATAATTTCTTAGTTGATAAACTAGAAGGAACGAATCTCAAAGATCTTGATCATGAATTTATGCAGAAATTAGAAAGAGAATTAGAAAAAAGAATTAATGCATCTAAGAAATTAACTGATATTATCAATGATGAATTGGAAATATTAGTAGAGCCAGCTGACTTTCAAATATATCTTGGAGGTACATCATATATTTTGGATCAACCTGAATTTAATGATCTAGAAACTTTAAAACAGGTATTAAACATTCTTGATACTAAAGATACCCTCCGAAGATTATTGGGAAGTATTTCTGAAGAAGGTGTTGAGGTTAAAATAGGTCATGAAAATCAACTTGAAGAAATTCAAAACTGTAGTCTTGTTTTTGCTACTTATAGTTTGAATAGCAAAGCTGTTGGGAAAATTGGGGTTATTGGTCCCACCCGGATGAAATATCCTCAGGTTATTTCTACAGTTGATTTTGTGGCTGATATGTTAGGTGAAATAATATCAAAATCAAGTAGGTGATATAAAATGGTTGAAAAAGAAGAAGAAAAAGTTAATAAAGCTGAAGACAAAAAAGAGAATATTGAAGAGAATGAAGAAGAAGAGGAGAAAGAAGAAACAGCTTTTTCTGATATGGAAAGAGCTGATTTAATTGAGTATATTAATTCTTTAGAGGAACAAATCTCTTCTCTAGAAGAAGAGAAAAATAATTATTACACTAAGTTACAAAGATTGCAGGCTGACTTTGTAAATTATAGAAATAGAACCCAAAGAGAGAAAGATAGTATTGCTCTTGAAGCAAAAATTGAATTGGTTAATGAGCTATTGCCAGTAATTGATAATTTTGAAAGAGCACTTACTTCAGAGGGGGAAGAAAGCGACTTAAAGGCTGGAGTAGAGATGATTTATAAACAGTTGATTAATAATTTGAAAAGTCAGGGATTAGAAAAAATAACTACTAAAGGTGAAGAATTTCATCATAAATATCATGAAGCTATTATGCAGGTTGAAGATTGTGAAGAAGAGTCAGGTATTATTGTTGAAGAAATGCAAAAAGGTTATTTGATTGAAGATAAAGTTATAAGACCTGCCATGGTTAAAGTGGCAAAATAAATAAATTGAAATAAATATTAAAACAACACTGATAAAGGAGGAATGTCAGAATGGGCAAAATATTAGGAATCGATCTTGGTACTACTAATTCTTGTATGGCAATTATGGAAGGTGGAGAACCAACTGTTATTCAAAATAAAGAGGGTAATAGAACTACACCATCTGTAGTTGCTTATTCTAAAAAAGGTGAAAGAATCGTAGGTGAACATGCTAAAAGACAGGCTATTACGAATCCAGATCAAACAGTAAAGTCAATTAAAAGAAAAATGGGATCTGATTATTCTGTAGAACTTAATGGTGAAAACTATACACCACAAGAAATCTCTGCAATGATTTTACAAAAATTAAAAAGAGATGCAGAAGACTATGTAGGAGAAGAAATAGAAGAAGCTGTGATTACAGTTCCAGCTTACTTTACAGACAGTCAACGTCAGGCTACAAAAGATGCAGGTAAAATAGCAGGTTTAAAGGTAAAAAGAATAATTAATGAGCCAACAGCTGCTTCACTTGCTTATGGACTTGATGATGATAAAGACCAAACTATCTTAGTTTATGACTTAGGTGGTGGAACATTTGATATTTCCATTTTGGAGTTAGGTGACGGAGTTTTTGAAGTTGTTGCTACAAATGGTAATAATGAACTTGGTGGTGATGACTTTGATGAAAGAATTATAGATTATGTAGCTAAAGAATTCAAAAGTCAAAATGGAATAGATTTAAGAAAAGATAATATGGCTTTACAGAGATTAAAAGACGCAGCTGAAAATGCTAAAAAAGAATTGTCTTCTGTTAAAGAAACTAATATAAATCTTCCATTTATAACTCAGACTGATGAAGGACCTAAACATCTTGATGTAGATATTACAAGAGCTAAATTTAATGAAATTACAGAGGACTTAGTAAAGAAAACTATGGATCCTAGTAAAACAGCTCTTAATGATGCAGGTATGGATCCTTCTGAAATAGATGAAGTAATTCTAGTAGGTGGATCAACTAGAATTCCTGCAGTTCAGGATGCAGTAAAAGATTTAATTGGAAGAGAACCTCATAAAGGTATTAACCCTGATGAAGTTGTAGCTGTAGGAGCTGCTATTCAGGGAGGAGTATTATCTGGAGATGTTGATGATGTTGTACTATTAGATGTCACTCCATTATCTTTAGGTATTGAAACATTAGGTGGAGTATTTACAAAATTAATACCTAAGAATACAACTATTCCAACATCAAAGAGTAAAATATTCTCAACCGCTGCTGACAATCAAACAAGTGTAGATATTCATGTGCTTCAGGGAGAAAGAGAAATGGCCAAAGACAATAAAACCTTAGGTCGTTTCCAATTAACTGGAATACCTCCTGCTCCTCGAGGAGTACCACAAATTGAAGTTGAATTTAATATAGATGAAAATGGTATTGTACATGTTTCTGCTAAAGATAAAGGAACAGGAAAAGAAAATGATATTACTATTGAATCTTCCAGTGGTCTTTCTGAAGAAGAAATTGAACAAATGGTAAAAGATGCTGAAGAACATGCTGAAGAAGATAAGAAAAAACGCGAAAGAATTGAGACTCGTAATGAAGCTGATGCCTTAGTTCATCAAACAGAAAAAACACTAGACGAGTCAGGGGATAAAGTTGATGATGAATTAAAAGAAAAAGTAGAAGCTGCTAAAGATGAATTGAAAGAAACATTAGAGGAAAATGAAGATGATATAGAATTGATTAAGGAGAAAATGGAAGCTCTAAATGAAGAATTAACTGAATTGAGCACACAAATTTATTCTCAAGCTCAACAGGGTGCTCAAGGTGCACAGGGTCAGCCTGGTGGACCTGAAGCAGGAGCTGGAGCAAATCCAAATGGCGGAGCACAATCAGATGAAGACGAAGAAACAGTAGATGTAGACTATGAAGAAGTAAATGATGATGAATCAAACAAATAAATAAAAGAATTTAATAAATAGAAAAGAAGGGGGGATCTCCCCTTCTTTTCACTGCTATTAGAAAAAGGTGGTGATTTTATTGGCAGGTCAAAAAGATTATTATGATATTCTTGGTGTTGATAAAGATGCCAGCCAAAAAGAAATTAAAAAGGCATATAGAAAATTAGCAAAAAAATATCATCCTGATATGAATAAAGATGATCCAGATACTTCGGAAAAATTCAAAGAAATTTCTGAAGCCTATGAAATATTGAGTGATCCTGATAAGAGAGAACGTTATGATAGATATGGACACTCTGGAATCAATGATAATGACTTTAATTTTGATGATTTCGCTCAAGGTGGTTTTGGTGGTTTTGATGACATATTTGACATGTTTTTTGGAGGAAGAAGTCGTCGTGGTAGTCGCAGACGTGGTCCACAAAAAGGTTCAGATTTGCAATACCGTATGGAGATTACTTTTGAAGAAGCTGCCTTTGGAGTGGAAAAAGAAATTACTATTCCCCGTACAGAGTCATGTGAAACATGTGGAGGTAGTGGAGCAAAACCAGGTACTGATGTAAAAACATGTCCAAAATGTGATGGAAATGGACAAATTAGAGTAACTCAAAGAACTCCTTTTGGACAATTTACTCAGACCAAAACATGTGATAGATGTGGAGGAACTGGAAAAATAGTTAAAACACCCTGTCCGGATTGTAATGGAACAGGTAAACAAAGAAGACATAGAAATCTAACAGTTAACATACCAGCTGGTGTTGATGATGGTAATAGATTAAGAATGGCCGGCGAAGGTGAAGCAGGTGAAAAAGGAGCTCCCAGTGGAGATTTATATATTATAATAAATGTTAAAAACCATGATATTTTTGAAAGAAAAGGTGATGATATTTATTGTGAAGTGCCGATAAACTTTGTTCAGGCTACTCTGGGGGATGAAATTAAGGTTCCTACTCTTGATGGAAAAGTTAAATTTACTATTCCGGAAGGAACTCAACCAGGTACTACATTCAGATTGAAAGATAAAGGGATACCACATTTAAATAGACATGGACGTGGAGATGAATATATTAAAGCAAAAGTTATTATACCAAAACACTTAAGTCAGGAGCAGAAAGATTTATTAAAAGAATTTGCTGAATTAAGTGGTGATGAAATAAACCCGGAAAAAAAAGGTTTTTTTAGAAAAGTAAGAGATGCATTTGGTTAAAAACTAATAATTAATTTAAATCCCCACTTCGGTGGGGTATATTTTTTTATAAATAATTCTTTTTATTGATTGACAAAGTTTTACTATTAATTATAAAATATAATAAAGATTAAATTGGTAGAGTATGATTAAGAAAGGATGATGTTTTTGCATAGATTTTTTATAAATCAAAGTGATGTTAAAAATAATAAAGTTTCAATTACTGGTAAAGATTATAAACATATTTCAAAAGCCTTAAGACTTGAATCTGGTGATAAAATTGTTGCATGTACAGGTGATGGTTATGATTTAATTGTTGAACTTGATGAATTTACATCTGAGAAAGTGATAGGGAATATTATAAACCGAGAAAAAAGCAAAGGTGAACCTGATCATAATATTACTGTTGCTCAGGCTATTCCTAAAAAAAGAAATATGGAACTGGTAGTACAAAAAACTACTGAAATTGGTGTAAAAAAAATCATTCCTTTAAAAACAAAAAGAACAGTTGTAAAATTAAAAGGAAAAAAAGAAAAAAAGCGAATTGGCCGCTGGCAAAGAATAGCAGAAGAAGCAGCAAAACAGTCACAACGTGGTATTATTCCAAAAATTGAAAAGATTTTTTCAATAAAAGAATTAAAAAACCTAAAAAATAATTATGATCTGGTTATTGTTCTCTGGGCTTCAGAAAAACGAAAAATACTTTCTGAGATATTATCAGATATTAATAGTAGAAAAGATAAAAATATTCTTTTAATAATAGGCCCGGAAGGCGGATTCTCTAAAAAAGAGATTGAAATTATGGAAAATGAATTAAGGGCTCAGTCTGTAACTTTAGGTTCTAGGATTTTAAGAACTGAAACTGCTCCGATTGTAGGATTATCAATAATATTATATGAATTGGGAGATTTAGGAGGATAGATAGTGAAAAAAGTAGCTTTTTATACTTTGGGATGTAAGGTGAACCAATATGAAACTGAGGGTATGATAGATTTATTTAAAAATGCAGGTTATAAAATTGTTAATTTTCAAGAAAAAGCTGATTACTATATAATAAATAGTTGTACAGTTACCAATCAGGCTGCAAGTAAATCTCGAAAAAGAGTTAGAAGAGCTAAAAGAAGAAACCCTGCTTCCAAAGTTGTAATGGTAGGATGTTATCCTCAGGCTTTTACTGAAGAAGTAGAGGAAATAGAAGAAGTTGATTATATAATTGGTAGTGAAGGTAAAAAAAATATTGTTGAGTTACTGGAAGAAAAAGGCAAAAAAAATGATAATGATCTATATTTAAACAATATAAAGGATTTTAAATATATTAGAAATTTTGAAGATATGCATTTAAATGAAGTAAATGAGATGACAAGAGCCAATGTAAAAATAGAAGATGGTTGTGATCAATTTTGTAGTTATTGTATAATTCCCTATGCCAGAGGACCAATTAAAAGCAGAGAATTAGGTTCAATTTTACAGGAAATTAAAGAGTTAGTAAAAAATGGAGTTAAAGAAATAGTTTTAACTGGAACTCATTTAGGAAAATATGGTTTGGATAATAATAAAAACAATAAATTAAGTGAATTAGTAGAAAAAATTATAGATATTGATGGAAATTTTAGAATAAGATTGAGTTCTTTAGAAGTGACAGAAATTGATAAAAAATTAATACAGCTAATAAAAGAGAATGATAAACTTTGTAGTCATTTGCATATTCCTCTACAAAATGGTAGTAATGCGATTTTAAGAGCTATGAACAGACCATATAAAATAGATGAATTTGCTAATGTTATTAATGATATAAGAAAAGAAATACCAGAAATTGCTATTTCCACTGATGTTATTGTTGGATTTCCTGGTGAATCTGATAAAGATTTTGAAAGAACATATAAGTTTATTAAAGATATGAATTTTAGCAGACTTCATATTTTCCCATTTTCACCTCGGCGAGGTACTCCTGCAGCAGAAATGGAACCTAAGATTCC
>Ga0209931_1000038_pt1 | contig 68059 bp, 57 predicted proteins | sample SalPonR1_B_D1_MG_FD_185697 | JGI IMG/M metagenome (GOLD analysis project Ga0209931, IMG submission 185697) | Salt pond soil microbial communities from South San Francisco under conditions of wetland restoration - Salt Pond MetaG R1_B_D1_MG... ...
CAGGTTGTAAAGTGGGCTTGTTGTTGAATTTTAATGTTAGTTCATTAAAGAATGGAATAAAACGTTTAATTAATTAAATAATAAGATTTACTTTATACTCTATGAAACTCTGAGATAACCTCTGTGTCCACTGTGGTTCCTAAAATATTTAACCACAGAGTATCGCTGAGTTTTTCATAGAGAGACACAGATTAATGAAAATATAGATGTATTGCATCTGACTTTATACTTTGTGAAACTCTGCGTTACAATCTGTGTCCTTTGTGGTTAATATATAAGTGACTATTCAATTAGAATAGCACAAAATAACACGCTGATTTAAAAAAGTTTTATTTTCTTTGTTTATTCGAAGCGAGAATTGAAAAAAGATAAGATTATGTTAAAAAATCCTTTTGGGAAATATACATTTCAGATAAAATCATACGATTCAGATCAAAATGGACAATTAACGCTTCCTGCACTATTTCATTTTTTACAGGAGTGTGCTTGGGAAAATGCACGAGCCAATGATTTTGGATACGAGTTTTTAGAAAAAAATAATGCTTACTGGGTATTATCAAGAGTGTTGGTGCAAATGGACGAATATCCGACGTGGCGCGATGAGATAGAAATAAAAACCTGGGCCAAAGGCGTAGATCGGTTTTTTGCTGTTCGTGATTTTCAAATTTATAAAAATGGAAAAACCATCGGTAATGTTACCAGCTACTGGTTAATTGTTGATAAAGATAAAAAACGGCCCCGTAAGCCTGAGGATTTTAATTTTGTACATGAAAATTTTTTAAAAGAATCCGCGATTGAACAAAAACCCGAAAAAGTTAAGGTTGATATTGACTTAACGAAGAAAGAACAACGCAAAGTTTTTTACAGCGACATAGATGTAAACCGCCATGTAAACAATGCAACCTATGTACGTTGGATATTGGATTCGTGGTTTTCAAACCATAGCGAAGCGATTGCTGAATTTGAGATCAATTTCCTTTCCGAATTAATGTTAAATGATAATTTTTTGGTATTGGCAGGACAGCAAGAGGATAACTACTTTTATTCTTTACAAGATAGCCAGTCCGGGGATATCTGTAAAGCCAGGTTTAAAACAAAAAATGCCTAAAATTTATTTTTTAGGCATTTATAAGTATTTAAAATTTTGTTATTTTAAAAGGGTAAATCATCCGGTTCATTTGCATCCGGCATATCATCAATTGATGGAGGAGGGGGCATATCATCTGGTGTTGGTCCCTGGTTTTGAGATGTTTCTTTTTCTATTCGCCAGGCATCTAAATTAGTAAAGTAGCTTACTTTACCGTCTTTTTCCCATTTGTTCCCTCTGATATTAAAGTTAACTTTAATGTCATCGTTCAGATTAATTGCATCAATTAGATTACATCGGTCTTGTGTAAGCTGGAATTTAATATGGTCGGTAAACTCCATGCCACCATTCGATTCGGTTTTCTGAATAACAAATTCGCGCTTTTTAAACCGGTCGCTAACCTTTACCGTATCGAATTTTTCAATTAATTTTCCTGATATTTCAAAACTCATATTGTTGTCTGTTATTCTTCATGAATAATTATTTTTTCAATTTTATCTCCTTGTCGGATATCATCGATTATTTCGAGACCTTCGTAAATCTTACCAAAAACAGTGTGTTGGCGGTCGAGGTGTTGCGTATTTTCCCTGTTGTGACAAATAAAAAATTGTGATCCTCCGGTATCTCTTCCGGCATGTGCCATAGATAAAACACCACGGTCGTGGTACTGGTTATCTCCATCCAGTTCGCATTTAATGGTATATCCCGGTCCGCCCATTCCTGTTCCGTCGGGGCAACCACCCTGAATAATAAAGTTGGGAATTACACGATGAAAGGATAATCCATCATAAAAACCCTCCTTGGATAACTTTATAAAGTTCTCGACAGTACCCGGGGCGTCTTTATCAAAGAATTCTGCTTTTAGAGTACCTTTTTCTGTTATTATTTCTGCAATTTTCATTTTATTGATATTAAATAAAACAAGCACGTTGTTGCACGTGCTTGCATTATAGATAAACTATTCGTTAAATTATTCTTCTGTTGATTCAGGGCCTTTTATTACTTCAATTAGTTCAACATCGAAAATAAGTGCCATGTTCGGTTCAATTGCTCCACCTGGTCGTACTCTTACTCCGTAACCCAGTTCGGTTGGGATATAAAGTTTGTAATTTGCTCCTTCTTTCATTAATTGAAGACCTTCAGACCAACCAGGAATAACACCATTTAAAGGAAATGTGATAGGTTCACCTTTATCATAAGAGCTATCAAATTCGGTACCATCAATAAGTGTTCCACGGTAATGAACAACTACAGTATCTGTTATTGAAGGTGAGATTCCTTCCCCTTCTTCGATGATTTCATATTGTAGTCCGCTTTCAGTAACCTGAACCTCTTCTCTTTTTTTATTTTCTTCAAGAAAACTTCTTCCTTCTTCTAAATTTTGGGCAATCTTTGTGTCTCTTAATCCTTTAAAATAGTTCTGAATAACCTGTTTTGCATTTTCGTCGGCTATGTCAAGATCATTTTCATTAAATACATCTTCAATTCCTTTAATAAATGCATCATAGTTTAATTCATTCACATAACCGCGTTCCAAACTGTTTGCAATGTCTATACCTAATGCATAGCTAACGCTGTCTAAATCGGATTTTAATTTTACATTGGTGTTCACGCCCTGCGAACATGCGGAAAAAATAAATGCAATAAATGTTGAAATTAATAATAAGTTTCTCATTTTCATAGTTATAATTTTTAGTTAATGTATGCTTTTTTTTAATCTTGCAAAGGTGATTAAATTATTTGGAAAAGTCAAAAGTAAGGTTTTAAAAAAAGTTAAAATTTTACGATATTTTTTTTAATTTATATTTTAACGGCTCTAAGCATATGCCTTTTACCTTCGGGTCCTGGCAACCTTTCCAGCTGAAACCCTACATTTCGTAAATTTTGTTTAACCAGCCCTTTGCTGCTGTATGTTGTCAAAACACCATGTGTGTCCATTGCTTCGTATATTTTTGTAAAATTCTGATGACTCCATAATGCAGGTTGTTTTTCGGGGGCAAAGGCATCAAAAAAAATCAGGTTATATTTTTCTGTAAAAAGATAATCATTAAAATCAGCCTTAATTTTTGTAAGATGAAAATGATTAGAGATTTCTATTTTTTTATTCCAACTTACTTCGTGGAATTGATCAAATGTTTTTTTTGCTTCATCAGATAGGAATTGGGTATAATTCAGCTGCTGGATTACATCTTGTGTTACAGGGTAAAGCTCAATTCCGGTATATTCTACAGTTATCTCTTTTTTTGCACTTTCCAAATAGGTCAGCAAAGCATTGAGTCCGGTACCAAATCCTATTTCAAAAATTTTTATCGATGGTAGATTTAAAAAATTGAATCCTGCTTCGATAAAAACATGTTTGGATTCGTTTATTGCTCCGAAAACTGAGTGGTAGTGCTCATTAAACGTTGGAGAGTAAAGGGTTGACGAGCCGTCTTTGGTATGAATGATTTTAAGATTCAATGATTAGGGATTTATAATTTAGTAAAATAATGCATTTATTTGCAGGGTAAAGTTAGTAAATTGTTTAACGAATTGTAATTGTATTTAATTGATCCGAAAAATTATCCATATCGATATGGATGCATTTTATGCATCAATAGAGCAGCGCGATAATCCTGAATTAAGAGGCAAACCGGTTGCTGTTGGCGGTTCGAGCGAACGTGGAGTAGTGGCTGCTGCCAGCTACGAAGCCCGAAAATATGGTGTTCGTTCGGCTATGTCATCCAAAAAAGCCAAACAAAAATGCCCTGATTTAATTTTTGTGCAATCAAACCGCAAAAAATATAAAGAGGCCTCGCAACAAATGATGGAAATTTTTTATGAGTATACCGATTTGGTAGAGCCACTTTCTATTGATGAAGCCTTTTTAGATGTTACGCATAATAAAAAGAACCTTCCTTCGGCCACGTTTATTGCCAAAGAGATAAAAAGACGTATTTATGAGAAAACAGACTTAACAGCATCGGCAGGGGTATCTATCAATAAGTTTTTAGCCAAGATTGCTTCCGACTATAAAAAACCCGATGGGCTTTTTGTGATAAAACCCGGTGAAGCAGAGAAGTTTGTAGAGGAGCTAGCTGTAGAGAAGATACATGGTGTCGGAAAGGTTACAGCAGAAAAAATGAACCGATTGGGCATTTCTAAAGGTATAGATTTAAAGAGTAAAACCGAAAAATGGCTGGTTTATCAGTTTGGAAAAGCAGGTTTTTATTTTTACAATATCGCCCGGGCAATAGATAATAGGGAGGTTAATCCGAACCGTATTCGGAAATCGGTAGGTGCTGAACGAACGTTTGAAAAAGATCTGGAATCGGATTTTGAGATGGTAACCCATTTATATCATATTGAAAAAGAATTATTCGAAAGAGTAAAACGCCACGGGAAATATGGTAAAACATTAACGTTGAAAATAAAATATACCGATTTTAAGCAGATAACACGAAGTAAAACCGTATTTTATTCGATTAATACTTTTCAAAAGCTTCACCAGTTGGCTAAAGAAATTTTTTACCAGGTTGAACTGGAAAAAAGTATCCGCTTATTAGGATTGACTGTTTCCAACTTCCCGGATGATAAACAACCGGAAAATTTGCAATTAACCCTTACCTTTTAATTAGTTGATTTACTGCTTCTGAAAGATTTGGGAAAGAAAATGTAAAACTGTTTTCTTGCAATCGTGATGGAATAGCCCATTGGTTAGCAAGAAAGACTTCATTTCCCATATTTCCGGGAATTAACTTTAGGATAGCTGCCGGAATTTTTAACCACACAGGACGGTTTAACGCTTTGGCCACCGTAGTGTTAAACGTTTTTGATTTCACCGGTTGGGGAGCGGTTAAATTAAAAATGCCTGATAATTGATGATTTTTGATGATAAATTCGATAGCCCGAATTTCGTCTGCTAAATGAATCCACGAAAATCCTTGTTCTCCATGGCCAAGATTTGCACCCACAAAATACTGAACAGGTTTTATTAATTTGGGGAAAATACCCCCGGATTTTCCTAAAACCATTCCTGTTCTGATAATTGCTCTTCTAACACCATAAGATTCTGCTTTTTGGGTCGATTTTTCCCATTCATCGGTGACATACGCTAAAAATCCATCGCCTTTGGATGATTCCTCAGTGCATTTTTCTTTAGTATCATAGCCATAGTAGCCAATAGCCGAACCCTGAATGAGTAATTGGGGTTTGTGTTCTGTTTTTTCAATGGCTTTGGTAATTTTTTGGCCTGCATTTATCCGGCTGTTTAAAATTTTTTGCTTGTGCTTTTTGGTCCATAATTTGGATGCAATATTTGCGCCGGCAAGATTAATAATTACATCGGTTTGCTCCAATAATTCAGTTAGTTTTGAGATGTTTTTATAATCCCATTGAAAAATTTTCACCCTTTCGCCCAATATTTTTTGTGCTTTGTTTTTGTTTCTGGTAACCGCTGTAACCGTATATTTTTCATCCACTAAATGTTGGGTGAGTGCTGTTCCAATAAACCCTGTGGCTCCAAAAATAGTTATTTGTTTCATCGCTTATTCGTTTAATGTCTGCTTATATGTTTTTAATGCCCGTTCGCGGGCAAATTTATGATCTACAATGGGATGGGGGTATTCTTTAGATTCTAACTCAGGTACCCACTTTCTGATGTATTTTAGTTGGGGATCAAATTTTTGGGTTTGTAATTCCGGATTAAAAATTCTAAAATAAGGTGCAGCATCGCAACCTGTTCCTGCAGCCCATTGCCAACCCCCATTGTTTGATGCCAGCTCGTAATCGAGCAGTTTTTGTGCAAAGTATGCTTCTCCCCAACGCCAGTCAATAAGTAGATGTTTGGTTAAAAAGCTGGCCGTAATCATCCGGAGTCGATTATGCATAAAGCCTTTCTCATTCAGTTCCCGCATTCCGGCATCAACAATAGGATACCCGGTTTTTCCATTACACCAGGCGTCAAATTCTTTTTCGTTGTTTAGCCACTCTATCTTATCGTATTGTTTTTTAAATGATTGTTCGGTAACTTGTGGGAAATGCCACAGAATCATCATATAAAATTCGCGCCAAATTAGTTCATTTAAAAAGGTTTCGTTGAGTTCAGCAGCCGTTCTGATTAATTCCCTAATGCTTATCGTGCCAAACCGTAAATGGATGCTTAATCTCGATGTTCCGTTTAACGATGGAATATCCCGGGTTTTATCATAATGGTTGATTATTTGGCTTTGAATATCCTTTTTAGGGAAATCAAAATTTATGGGGTTAAAACCGATATCCTGAATGGATGTTATGTTTAGCGATTCGGTTTTATGCAGGTTGTATAGATGTTTTTTTGAAGGATAGCTTATAATTTCTTGTTGATGAAATTTTTCTTTCCATTTTTTTGCATAGGGTGTATATACCGTGTAAGGACTGCCATCGTGTTTTACAACTTCATCTTTATCAAAAATTACCTGGTCTTTAAAGGTGTAAACCGGAATGTTTTGATTGGAGAAATAATCTATTACTTTTCTATCACGATCAAGCGCGTAAGGTTCATAATCGTGATTAAAATAAACGGCTTGAATTTCGAATTGTTGGTTAATTTTTTTAAATGCATCCTGTGGATTATCATACAAAACAAGCAATGTGCTTTTGTAATGTTCAAGCTTTTGTTTTATGCTTTTTAATTCCTGGTAAATAAAATTGATGCGAAGATCATTTTTGTTATCTAATTTGTTTAAAATCTGTTTATCAAATATGAAAACCGGGAGCACATTCTTTTTTTGTAATGCATAAAACAATCCATGGTTATCATTTAACCGTAAGTCTCGCCTGAACCAGAATATATTAATTTTTTCCATTACTTGTTTTTTTCTTAAACCAGGGAATAAAAGCACTGGTTGATTGGATATATTCTTTGTAGTCTGGTTTCTTTTTAACTAAATCTTTTTCGAGTAAGGCCACACCGGAGATCTTGATGATTAAAAAAGTCATTAATACAGACCCAAGAAGCGGAATGTAATATCCTGATGCAATACTGAATAACCCATATGCCCACCATACCGTAGCGTCGCCAAAATAATTCGGGTGTCGGGTATATTTCCAAAATCCTTTGGTTAATAATTTGCCTTTATTCTCAGGTTTAGATTTGAAAAGTGAAAGTTGCAAATCGCCTCCAGCCTCGAAGGTAAAACCAATCAGCCAGAAGAGTAATCCAATATAATGAATACTATTAAAAGATTCTTCTCCTGCAAAAAAAGTAGCCAGTAAAGGAACGGATATTAACCATAGCAAAATACCCTGAAATAAAAAAACCTGGAAAAAACTTACCCACCAATATCTTTTGGGCCCATATTTCTGTCTGAAATTTTGATATCGATAATCTTCTTCTTTGCCCCAATTTCGTAAGGTTATATAAATTGATAATCTTAATCCCCATAATGAAACCAGCATTAAAAATATTTTGTTTACTAAAGAAGATTGATTTGTTTGAAGAAAATAGAAGATGCTTACAACAACGAATCCTAATCCCCAAAAACTGTCAACAATGCTTGCATTAGTAATGTTTATGCTAATTATCCATGCAAAAATCATTAAGACCAAAATAATAGCAAAGGCTTGAAAGTAAATGTGGAAAAATTCCATGAGTATATTTTTTAATGAAAGTTTTGGATAATAAACAAAACTCTGTTTAATTTGTTCAGGATTTTTAAAGGTTTACTTCTACGATCATACAAATAGCGATTTTTTGAACCTTTAAGAACCAATTTTGTTTTAAAAGTCAGAATACATTAAGTAACAAACATCTTATGACAAGTTATTCAATAAAAGAGTTAGAAAATTTATCGGGCATTAAAGCGCATACCATTCGGATTTGGGAAAAACGCTACAATTTTATTGTTCCTTCGAGAACCGAAACGAATATAAGGTATTATTGCGATAAAGATTTAAAGCGGCTGCTTAATATTGCCATTTTAAATCGTCAGGGTATTAGAATATCTAAAATTGCAAAGCTTTCGGACGAGGATTTGGCCGAGAGGGTTGTAAATATGGCATCGGATTCCGGAGATGCTGCACACAATATTGAACAGCTGGTAATTGCCATGGTCGATATGGATGAGGTTAAGTTTGACCGTATTTTATCGCGCTATATCATGCACGAAGGATTTGAAAATGCTGTGATAAAAATAATTTTTCCATTTTTTGAAAGGATTGGTATTCTGTGGCAAACAGGAGCCATTAATCCTGCTCATGAACATTTTGTTTCTAACTTATTCAGGCAAAAATTAATGGTTGCCATAGATAATATAATGGTAACAGATAACCAAAAAGCGAAAAAATTTATTTTGTTTCTTCCGGAAGGCGAATATCACGAATTAGGACTTTTATTTTATAATTACTTGATTCGTAAATCAGGACAAATTGTATACTATCTGGGTACCTCGGTTCCGTTTGATGATGTTGTGGAAACAAGTAAAATGGTGAATCCTGATTATTTTTTTACAACCATCACCGCATTACTTTCAAAAGATGAGACAGTAAAATATTTGAAGAATTTATCCAAAGCATTTCCTTTGCAGAAAATATTAGTTACCGGACAACAAATCGACCAGATTCTTAAGCAATCCTTATCAAATGTGATAAAGATTATGTCTCCACATGATTTTAGTGAGACGTTGAAAAGTATGATTTAATTCTTAGAATAATTCTAAATAGTTTATCCTGCTTAGGCTTAAGCAGGATTTTTTTGTTCAACTATTGATAATCAATGTAAATAAAACATTAAACATGAAAATGACAAAAAATGTAGTTTAGAATGTAGAATATAAAAAGATATTTTTGTCTTAAACAATAAGGGTTTTAGCACTAAATCTTATTTAGAAATATGTGTTATTTGTAATTTATAGACATATAAATATTTGGATATATGCTATTTTATGTTGTATATTTGTTTAAGAAAATTTATAAAATGTACAACTATGACAGCACTAGAATTTAATCATCAGTTAATAAGTTTAGAGAATAAACTTTCAAGATTTGCCATGAGTTTAACTTCTAACAGAGAAGAAGCTCAGGATCTTTTACAAGAAACCTATTTTAAAGCTCTATCGCATAGGGATAAATTTGAAGGATATACAAATTTAAAAGCGTGGACTTTTACGATAATGAAAAATACCTTTATTAATAATTATCGTAAACAACAAAAAGAAAATACACATAACGATACCACCAAAAATTTGTATTTTTTGAACTTAACTAAAGAGCAATCGCCGGCCAGGCCCGATACTGAGTTTACAACTTATGAAATAACTAAACAGATTGAAAGTTTACCCAACGAATTTAAAGAACCATTTAATTTGTTTTTGTCGGGTTATAAGTATAAAGAGATTGCTGAAAAGCTTGATTTAAAAATTGGTACCGTAAAGAGTAGAATATTTTTTACGCGGAAAAAATTAATGGAAAATTTAAAAGATTTTCAGTAAAATATTATTGCTTAAATAGATAATTTCAAGAGCTTTTTGGGAAGTTATATAGTACCAAAAAGCTCTTTTATTTTTTTGGCTCTGAAATTAAATATTTCATGTACTTTTTGTCTTATAAAACTTTGGTGTGCAAATCTTCCGAAAATTCCCCAGGATAAATTATAATAAAGTATATCTTCCATTTCTATACCTTGATTTATAGATTTAAAGCGGTGTTCATGATGCCATATTTTGTATGGGCCCTTGATTTGATTATCAATGAAATAAACTTTTTCTTTAACCTGTGTAATTTCTGTTGTCCATTTTACCTGCATTTTAAATAAAGGGCTAAGGCGGTAAGTTATAATCATTCCCGGGTACATATCGCCAGCATCCGATCTGGAAAGTATCTTAAACTTCATAGAAGTTGGTGTTATTAGTCCCAAGTTCTCGGGATTGGAAAAAAATTCCCAGGCTTTGTCTACTGAGATTGGTATTTTTTGTTTTTTTCTTAGTTGGTACATTTATTTTTAAAAATATTGTTAAAGAAACAATTACTTCAGCCAATTGTTTATAAATGTACATCATAAAATTTAAAATTTATTTAATAATTAGAAAAGATGAGAAAGTTTTTTTCGAGTTACTTTTCGTATTTAAATGAATATTAATTTACCTTCATGTCTTAAGGTAGTGTTGGCAGGACGATCTGTTACAGGGAAAGTGGAAGGTTTAAGCGGGAGAAACCTGAAACAAATAATAAACGAAGTACAAAGTATAGTAAATAGTGAACTATAATTTATTAAAATGAAACATCGGATAACAATTAATTATCATAATAAAATATTAAAACCACTTGTTAATTTTTTAAAAGAAGGATTAAGCCCGGAAAAGTTGGCTTTATCTGTTGCTTTAGGATTTGTTATTGGAATAATTCCTGTTTTGGGCATTACTACCATTATGTGTGCTTTAGTTGCTATAATTTTTAGAATCAACATGCCTGCTATTCAACTTATTAATTATTTTGTTTATCCTTTACAATTGATATTATTTATACCATTCTTAAAATTTGGTGCCTTTATTTTTCCATCCGAGGAGCTTATTTTTTCATTATTTTTTATAAAAGGGTTACTGCAGCAAGATTTTTGGTTGGCTGTTCAATTATTTTGGAAAGCAAACCTTGGAGCAATTATTATATGGTTCGCCATATCGCCGTTTATAATAGCAATTATATACTATTCTGTTTTACCTGTGTTTAAAAAGTTTGTTCCTGATACGCTTAAAAACTAGTTTATTATTGGTTATTTCTTTTTTAATCCTTATTTTACTGATAAATTTATTCATTCAATTATGGTTGATTATCATATTCATACTATTTTATCTGATGGGAAAAGTACGCATGAAGAATGTTTGCAGTATGCCTTAAAATCAGGTTTACAAGAGATAGGTTTTTCTGATCATGTATGTTTGAAATTTCCGGACTGGGCAACACGTAAAGCTCATTTTGAGAAAATGAAATCTATTCTTTTGGATTTGAAACAACGTAAAAAACTTCCCTTTTCCATTAAGTTTGGTATTGAAGCCGATTATCTTCGCGGACAGGAGATGGCAATTAAAAAATCAATAGCATTTTTTCCTGTAGATTATGTAATTGGATCTATTCATTATATTGGTGATTGGAATTTTGACACGAATCCGAAAGATTACAAACATGTTGATATAGACCAATTTTATATCGATTATTTTCAGCTGTTAGATGAGTGTTCCCGTTCGGGGCTTTTTGATATTTTAGGGCATATTGATATCCCAAAGAAATTTGGTTATTATCCATCATTTAGTTTACTGCCATACTACGAGAAAATGGCCAAAGTCTTTGCCCAATCAGATATTGTTTATGAATTAAATACAAGCGGATTGGATAGAACTTGCAAAGCATTTTATCCGGACGATGATTTTATTAAAATCTGTTTTAGCCAAAATGTCCCTGTAACGCTTGGTTCGGATGCGCACAGAGCAAATGATATCGGTAAATATTTTAACCAGGCTATCGAAAAATTAAAAGCTATCGGATACCGCAAAATTGCGGTTTTTAACCAGCGAAAACGAAATTATATCCTGCTTTAAAAAATGGTTATTATTATTTTTCCTGGGATTCAATAAATTCTTCCAGAATTTTTTGTGCCTTTTCAAAATCTTTTTCCTCGACATATACTTTTGCCGCAAAGCCTGATAATGAACCTCCAAATCCGGCAGCTAACCCAGAATTCATATCATTCCTGATTAATGCAGGAATTTCGTTTTTTTCGAGCATTCTTTTCAATACATCGGCATTTATTTCTGTTCCTGAATAAAGGAATTTTAAATCTTGTTGTTGATCCATAGTATATCATTTTTAATATTAGTATTACAATTTAGTTTTTTCCCGTTTAATTTCCCAATATTTAGTAATATCACCCATTAATTTTTTTATTTAATTTGTACGTACCGTCGTTTTATATATTGGTAATAAGTGATTTGGGCTCTCGTTTTGGGCTTTTTATTTTTTACATATTTATTTACCTGTTTTTCGTCTACAATCCGTGCTTTGACATTATCTTTCAATTGTATTTTTAACATCTGTTTTAGTTCTTTTTTTATTTCTTTATCATAAATGGGACAGGTTAATTCAATACGATTGTCCAGGTTACGAACCATCCAATCGGCCGAAGATATGTACATCAGCTCTTTTCCTCCATGATAAAAATAAAAAATACGCGTATGTTCAAGAAAACGATCAACAATGCATATAACATCAATGTTTTCGCTTAAGCCTTTAATTCCGGCTTTTAGCGAGCAAGCACTACGGACAATAAGTTTTATTTTTACCCCGTTTTGGCTGGCTTCGTATAATTTATCAATCATCTCTTCATCAACCAGGCTGTTTAATTTGATAATCATAAAAGCTTTTTTGCCTGCCCGGGCATTGATCATTTCGTTTTCGATTAATTCGATAAAATGTGTACGCGTGCTAAAAGGAGAAAGGATAATGTGTTCGAAAATATGTTGTTTATAATTTTTGTCAAAAAATTCGAAAACTTTTACTATTTCAGCGGTTATTCTTTTATCAAAAGTAAAAAATCCTTCATCACAATATCTTTTGGCCGTTACCTCCTGAAAATTTCCTGTTCCGATATAGGCAAAATTTTCTAGATTTTGATTGTTTCTGCGCGTAATAAGGCAAACTTTACCATGAACTTTAAGCCCGGGAACTCCTTGTATTACTTTAATTCCTGATTCTTGCAGTTTATTCGACCAGTGGATATTTGCTTCTTCGTCAAAACGGGCTTGCAGCTCAATTAATACCACCACATGTTTGCCATTTCGTGCTGCATTCATTAACGAGTTGATAACCATTGATTTCTTAGCTGCACGATAAAGCGTTATTTGTATTGAAACTACCTGAGGGTCAATAGCTGCTTCCCTTATCATATCAATAAAATAGCTAAACGGTTGATAAGGGTAATGCAAAATATGATCGCGTTTTTTTATCTCATTTAAAATACTTTTATGATGTTTAAGATAATGATGAGGGACTGGAGGCATTTCTTTATTCTCAAGACTTTTAGGCCCAATTTTAGGGAAATTTATAAAATCTTTAAAATTATGATATTTCCCTCCGGCGATAATATTATCATCATCATCGAGATTCATTTTTTTAATAAAAAATTGAATCAGGTCTTTGGGCATTTGTTCATCATATACAAAACGAACGGGTTCTCCCTTTTTGCGTTTTTCGAGGCTTAATGAAATTTTTTCCATAAAGCTTTTTGAAATGTCATCGTCAATGTCCAGCTCTGCATCTCGGGTAATTTTAATATTGTAGGCTTCAATTTTATCGTATTCGAAAATGGAAAATACATCGTTGATACAATGTCGAATAATATCATCTAATATAATTATATACTTTTTATTTTCGGACGAAGGCAAGATTATAAATCGGGGCAAAATATCGGTAGACAAATCCAATAGCGCATAATCAAAACGGGTAGGATTTTTTGTGTCTGATAATTTTACGGCAAAATAGATGGGTTTGTCCTTTAGTTCGGGAAATTGTTGGTTTTCATGAAGCATAATAGGAACTAAAACAGGCCGTATGTTTTGGTTATAGAATTCGGTAACATATTTGCCTTGTTCTTTTGTAAGTTGCGATTCATTAACAACAAATACATTATGTTGCTCCAATTCGGTAATAAGTTGCTGATATATTTTTTCAAATTTTTTTTGTTGTTGTTGAGTTATCTTTTGTATTTCATTTAAAATTTCTCTGGCACTTTTATTCCCGGTTAATTTTTTATCTTTCCCTGCATAAGCGGCAATCCTTTTAATTGTAGCTACCCGTACCCGGAAAAATTCATCCATATTATTGGAAAAGATTCCTAAAAATCGTATCCGTTGTAATATAGGAACCGATTTATCTTGGGCTTCCTGCAATACTCTGTTGTTAAAAGACAGCCAGCTAATTTCCCTGTTCACATATTTTTGGCGCATAGTTGTTTGGGTTGCTTTTAAAAAGATTGTAAAATTTGTTTGTGGTAATTTACTAAAAATTTACGCTAATTGGCTTTATAAATCAACATTCTTTTGACGGATAAGTTCAAGGGTATCTATATTGAGTGCTGTTAATGTCCCTAAATCATTAAACTTAATATAAACACATCCCGAATCGATATTATAAATGTTGTTTTTAGCATTTTGAATATTCATTTTAATTTGTTGGAAAGGAATAGGAGTGTGGCCGTGAATAATTTTTTTGCCTTGGGTGTAATGATAATCATTTTCTTCGATTCGTGTCCATAACATTGCCTCGGTGTCATCAAAAGGGTTATGGGCAGAGAAATTAAATCCTGCATGAACAATTAAATAGTCATCAAGTTCGATATAGTAAGGAAATGAAGCAATAAAATCGATATATTTCTGTGAGATTATATTTTGCAAATCCATTCCATCTATTTTAAAAAAGTTTTGGAAGCTGCGTAAAGTTTTTTCAGCTCCGTTAAAAAACCAGTTTTCTGAATTTTGAAAAAGAGTGTTTAGCATCATTTCTTCATGGTTTCCACGTACAATTTGAACGGAGTAATTATTTTTTAAATCCATAAAGAAATCTAACACTGCTTTTGAGTTTGGTCCGCGGTCAATTAAATCACCAACAGAATATAACTCCGGATTTTTATCTTGATTTGAAATTGTACAGAAAATTTTTTCCAGGGTTTTTATACATCCGTGTATATCTCCAATAGCATATCGCATAATATGTTTTATTCAGAATATACTTATTTTATTGGGTTTTGTCAAGTAATATGAGAAAAGTCTTTAATACTAAACTTAATATTTTTCTTGATGATTCTGTTATTTTCAGAGAAGTATCTTGCTATTTTCTCCACTCAGGCTCATTCTTATCAATTTTTGGTGAATGCAATTAGCTATTGGTAAATGTAACTACTTCCTAGATTACATCGCCCAGATTACTCAAAGTGGTTATCACATTGCTTTTAAAACTCCTGCCTATAGGGATATTTTTTTTATTAATCTGTACAAAAGTAGCTGTAAAAAGTTCCACTTTATTTATGCTAACAATATACGATTTGTGTATTCTAATAAAATAATCTAAAGGTAAGTAATCTTCAATCTTGCTTAAAGCACATTTAACCATAATAGTGTTATGTATTGTATGTATTTTAATATATTCTCTTAAACTCTCAATATACAAAATATTTTCAAGCTTAATATTGTGTGTTTTTTTATTATCTCTAATGCTTATAATGTTGTCGTTATTTGTGTTATGGATATATCTCTCTCCTGAATTTACTCTCTGTATCGCCGATTTATACTTATTTACAGCTTTTAAAAAACGGTCAAATGATATGGGCTTGAGCAAATAGTCAACAACATCCAGCTCAAAGCCATCGATAGCATACTCCTTATGCGCTGAAATAATAATTACTTTAGGAGGATTTTGTAATGATTTAAGTAATTCAATTCCTGTAATCTTAGGCATATTAATATCCAGAAAGATAAGATCTACTTGATATTTTTCAAGAATTTTCATCGCCTCTACGGCATTTCTGGCTTCATCCGTTATTGTAAAATTATCTAATTTACTTAAATGATTTCTAATTAACTTAATGGCTAACGGCTCATCATCAACGATTAAACATTTGGTATCCATCACTCTTATAATTTATTTTTAGTATTACTTTATAAACATCTGGTTTATCAATAATTTCCAAATTATGTCTGTCAGGAAAAAAAAGTTCCTGTGTCGCTTTTACATTTTTTAATCCAAGTCCGTTGTTTTTGTTTTTATTCTGGATATCATCTTGTTCTTTGCTGTTTTCAATCATAAAAGTAAAAATTCCTGATTGATATTTAATATCTATTTTTATCCATGATTGATGAGTTGATTTACCGGGTCCATGTTTAAATGCATTTTCAACAAATGTAAAAAGTACTAAGGGAGGCCCTTGAATTATGGAATGATAAATATCTTTTACTTCATTGTTTATTTCTATATTAAACTCCTCCCCATACCGTAATTTCTCTAGTTCAGTATAAGTATAAATAATATCAAGTTCTTCTTCTAGTGTGACAATTTTTTTATTATGCTCTTTAAGCATATACCTTAAAATATCAGATATTCTAATAATTATTTCAGGAACTTTTCCCGAATGATCAAGTGCAAGGGAATAAAGATTATTTAAGGAATTAAATAAAAAATGTGGATGAATTTGATTTCTGAGTAATTCCATCCGGGTTTCTAAATTTATTTTTTCCAGCTCTTTATTTTGGGAATTTGTTTTATTCCAGTATTTAAGAATTTTAATTATTAAAGCGGGTGCAGAAATCATTACGAATTTTGAAATAGCTATAAAAAATAGAATGATACATGATCTACTAACTGAAAGTATGTTGGAAGGAAAAGAGCTGGTAAAAAAAATGGGTTCGACATTCGTATAATAGAATAATCGTATTAAATCGTCATGTATGAGCATTATTAAGATGTAACTAACAATAAACTTTATGTATTTTTTTTTAAGAAAATATCGGGAGAAAAGGAAATAAATAATACAATAGATAAAGATTACAGAAATAAACAGATGAATCAGGTTCTCTATTAAAAAAGTATAAAACATTTCTGGAATAAAACCATTTGACAAAAAAAGATATGCATATATATATAACCAATAAATAAAATGCCTTATTATTTTATGGTTAATTTTTTCACTAAAGATTAGTCTTTCCAGCATAGATAGAATTGCCTTTAATAAATATGATTTTAAATATAAAAATAATTAACAAATTAAACTATTAAAAAATAAATCTATAAAAAGCCAATTACTATCTATAAAAAACAATAAAACAATAACCAATGATTTGACATGAATAAGTTGAAGTGCTGTTTATTTTTTATGGGTTACCTTGTTTTATTGAGATAGATGGGCATTTATTCAATGGTTTGGTTTCAAATATTACATGATTTTGTATATAAACAGTTTATGTTTTACACTTAAGAGTAGTATGTTGATATTTTTTTTCATTTACAATCATCTCCAATATTTTAGCTCCGATAAATAGAAAGAAAAAGGTTTGTAATGTGATTGTTGTATAAATTTTTCAGGTTCATAAATAATTAATATTATTCAATTCTCATTTTACAGCCTTTTTGTTTAATCCTAAATTTTTAATCTAAAAAAAATGATTTATGAAAAAAATGACAATCTTTCTTGCATTTTTGCTGTTTGTTGGTTTCCAAGCTGCAGCCCAAATGCAAATTACGGGTACGGTAACCGACGCTGAAGACGGTTTATCAATTCCGGGAGTATCGGTTGTGGTTAAAGGGAACCCAACAATAGGTACTACTACAGACATGGATGGTAGGTACACTATGACTGTTCCCAGTGACACTGAAGCTTTGGTTTTTAGTTTCGTTGGTATGAAAACACAGGAAGTTCAAATTGCCGGTCGATCGGTAATTGATGTTGTATTAGAAGCTGATATTCTGAAAATGGATGAGGTAATTGTTACTGGCTATAGAACCAGAAAAAGAGAAGTAGTTTCTTCCTCAGTTTCTGTAGTTTCAAATGAAACGTTGGAAACTATGGTTCCTTCTACTTCTATTGACAATATGTTGCAAGGTAAAGCTGCCGGGGTTGATGCTACGGCTTTAAATGGTAAACCAGGACAAACTGCGACCATAAAAATAAGAGGAGCTATCTCATTGAATACAACAGGCGGGGACAAAGCGCAACCTCTTTATGTTGTAGATGGAGTATATCTGGATGAAGAAGAAGTAAGTGGAATTAATCCTAAGGATATTGAATCTATGACAATCCTGAAAGATGCATCTGCTGCTTCAATTTATGGATCCCGAGGGGCAAACGGTGTAATTGTCATAACCACGAAATCAGGTAAAGCTGGTCAAACAAAGTTTGAATTTTCATCACGATATGGGGTAGCTAATAAAACGGATGATCCATTTGAAATGATGAATGCTGAACAGAAAATTGAATATGAAGAAAGTTTGGGTGTGACTTATACTCCAGAAGAAAAACAGTTGCTTTTAAACTATGACCATGATTGGCAAGATGATATTCTAAAACAAGCGACTATTGAATCGTATAATTTATCGGCATCAGGAGGAAGTGACAATACCACTTTTTATACTTCTGTCGGATATGATAAAAATAGTGGTATTGTTCAAAAATTAGATGGATTTGAAAGAATATCAGCCAGGTTAAATTTAAATAGCCAATTAACGGATAAATTAAAAATTGGAGCAACTGTTAGTGGCTCACATTCTACTTCTGATGAACCCAGAGACCGAAATAATGTTCAAAATCCTATCCGAGCTATGTACGATTATAACCCTTATGTACCCGTTTATCAGCATGACTCAGAAGGAAACTTGGTATTAGATGATAATGGAGACCCTATCTACTCATTAACAACGGCAGGTTTTCCTATTCTGGAAGCACTTGAAAACAACCCTGAATCAGAAGCATTTAGTCGGTTTTTAGGAAATATTTTTGTTGATTATGAAATTTTTGAAGGATTAAATTTTATGTCTAAAGCTTCTGGGTCTTACATACGTTTTAAAAGAGAATATTATTTGAAACCGGGATCTGTGCTAGATGGTTATGTAGGTGATCCTGGTGCCCCAGGAAGTAAAACAGATTCAGGTCGTGATTCGTATGACTGGACTTGGTTAAACCAGTTTACTTATACCAAATCATTCGGATTGCATAATATAGATATTACTGCATTTAATGAATATACCGAAGGTGGGTTTGAAAATTACCGTTTTTCAAGCAAAGGTTTTGCATCACCATTATTAACAACACAAGATAATGGTTCTGAAGCTACTGCTGCAACGTCTACTCGTGAAGAGTATTCGATATGGTCAATGGCTGGGGCTATTGGTTACGATTATGATGGTAAATATTTAGCAAATGCTTCAATACGTCGTGACGGAGCTTCACGATTTGGTGAAGATGTTAAATATGGTAACTTCTGGAGTTTTAGTTTAGGATGGAATATTACCGAAGAAGATTTCATGACATTGGATTATATGGATAGATTAAAATTAATCGTTTCATATGGAACTTTAGGGAGTTGGAATATTCCAAACTATGCAAGTCAGGGGTATTATGTTTTTGGTTCGTATGGAGGACAAACTGCAGCAATAATCAACGGCTCTGTTGGAAATCCTGAATTAACATGGGAATCTCAACGTTCATTAAATGCAGGTTTGGAGTTTGCTTTATTTAATAACAGACTAAACGGTACCCTTGATTATTATCAAAATACCAGAGATGATTTCTTGTTTGAAAACCCATTAAGCTGGGAAAGTGGTGCTTACTCACAGTATATAAATGCTGGTGAAATGGTAACCAATGGACTTGAAGTTACCTTAAATGGAGATATAATCAGAACCAGTGATTTTAGATGGAACCTTGGAGCCAATATTACTTTTATTGATTATGAAATTAATCAATTAAGCGGACAAGAGCAAATTGTTATCAATGGAATAAGTGTACTTAAAGAAGGCGAAGAACCCTTTACATTCTATCTGCCAAGATATGCGGGTGTAGATCCAGATAATGGAGATGCTTTGTATTATGATACAGATGGAAATATTACCAATGTATTTAGTTCAGGAGACGCTGTGGTATTGTCTGGGAAATCACCGCTTCCAAATATGTTTGGTGGATTTAGTACGTACCTTAACTATAAAGGTATTGATTTAAGTGCTGATTTCTCCTTTAAATATGGCAACTATATTTATAATTATATGGCATATAATATGCTTAGTGATGGTGATGCATGGTATTATAATCAACGAGTTGATGCAATTGATTATTGGAAAGAACCTGGAGATACTGATGTTTTACCAAGGCCATTTAATAATTCTAATCAGGTTACTGATAGATTTTTACAAGATGGATCTTATCTTAGATTCAGAAATTTAACTTTAGGGTATACCTTACCTAAAAATTGGATTTCTAAGATAAATATTGACAGAGTCAGAATTTATGCACAATCTCAAAATTTATTAACATTTACTAATTTCGAAGGAGACCCTGAAGTATCAGTAGGCTCAGGAGAAAATCAGTTGGGAGCAGCTCAGGATTTTGTACCTGGTTTATATGCTTTGTATAGCTATCCAGCATTACGCTCATTTACTTTTGGCCTAGATATTAGCTTCTAATAACTAAAAAAATTATACAATGAAGAAATTAATTTATATTTTTATAATAATGGGAGTTATTTTTATAACATCCTGTGAAGATCGTCTTGACCTTTCACCTTATGATGGTTTAACAGATGAACAACTGTTTTCAAATGCAGAAGGATTTGAATCAGCAATAAAAGGGGTATACTCTGGATTTAAAGCAGAGGGTTTATATGGAGAAGTTGTCGGTATAAATATTTCTCCTGAAGTTTTGTCAGATAATTTAACATTTTGTGTTGCAGGACGACAAACACGTAAAGCTTTATTTGAGTATAGAAATACTGCTGTTGACGAAAGTTTTGGTACATATGAAAGGGGCTATAGGATTATAAGCAGAGCCAATAGAATTCTTGATAATATCGATAATATTCCTCAAAATGAATTTAGAGATAATATTGAAGGTGAAGCATTGGCTTTAAGAGCTATTTTGCATTTTGATATCGCAAGAATTCATTGTAAAATTCCTACACAAAGTGCAGATGCTAATAATAGTTTGGGAATACATTATGCAAAATCTTATGAGCCTGATGAATTTTATCGACGTCAGGGAACTACAGTAGCTGATGTATACAATAACATAATCAATGACCTTGAAACTGCTGTTGATTTAATTAATGAAAATAATGGAAGAGGCAGGTTAAACAAAGCAGCTGTTTATGGTTTGTTATCAAGAGTCCATTTGTACAATGGTGATAACAATAAAGTAATTGAATATGCAAATGAGGTTATTGACAGAGGTATCCCGGTTGCTGATACAAGTAATATTTATAATATATGGCTCGACAATTATGAAGAAAACGTATTATTTAAAATTCTTGTGACAGATCAGGATAGATGGAAACCAGGTGTACCTTATAGTCAAGAGGCCAATGGGCAAATAAGATCAGAATTTGTTTGTTCTTATGAATTATACAGCCTGTTTAGTGATGACGATTACAGAAAAGATGCCTCAATCGTAACAAGTGCCTTTAGTGGTAATATGTATAATCATGTTAGAAAATATTTAGGACGAGAAACCGGTGATAAGACAGTTATTGATGGTAAATACCTTAGAATGGAAGAGGTGTATTTAAACCTCGCTGAGGCTTATTATACTACAGATGAGTCTTTAGCCTTAGATGCTTTAAATGAATTAAGAGAAAATCGATATGAGAATTTTGTTTCTCCTGATGAATCAGGACAAGCATTGTTAGATGCTATATTAAAGGAAAGGCGTCTTGAGTTAGCGTTTGAAGGAGATCGTTGGTTTACTTTAAAACGTTTAGGGTTGGACTTAGAGCGAACAAATCATGGCGATTATGCTGATGGGACCGGCACTCCTGCAATTGTACAAGATTACCCAGCTGATGGAAACCGTTGGCAACAACCAATCCCACAGGGAGCAATCGATGCTAATCCAGATTTAAAAGAAGATCAAAATCCTGGATATTAAAGATTCATATTAATTAGAAAATTTAAGGGGCTGTCTAATTTTCTGACAGCCTCTTTTACTATGCTTTAATATATGATCCGAGAGGATTTTTAAACCGGGAGAAGGTTTACTCAATATCCTCCAATATCTTTTGCACCTGATCCTCCGTTTCTGTCAGTTTCTTTTTGCATTTTTTTATCAGCATGGAAACTTGTTTTACTTTAGCCGACAAATCATCAACGTCTAATTCTTCATTTTCAATTTTTGATAGTATATCTTCAATCTCATGGATTGCTTCGTTATAAGAAATTTCTTTTTTGGCCATATTTAATAAAATTTATTGTTCTTTCGGGAGTGTAAATTTAAACGTACTTCCTTTATTTTCCTCGCTTTCGACCCAGATTTTTCCACCATGTTTTTCAACAAACTCACGGCATAAGATTAATCCCAGTCCGCTGCCTTGCTCTTCGGACGTTCCGGTTGTTGAATAATGTATATCTATCCTGAAAAGTTTTTGAATATTTTCTTTACTTATGCCAACACCCTGATCGATAACAGAAATAATTATTTCTTTATTTGACTCTTCAGCTTTAATAAAAACCTTGCTATTTTCGTAAGAAAATTTAATGGCATTGGAGATGAGATTACGAAAAACCGTTGTTAACATATCATAATCGGCTGATACAATTGTTCCTGGATTAATATCAGAAACTACCTCAATATTTTTCTTGTCTGCGTTCATTTTTAGCAGATTGATATTTTTATTCACCATTTCATGCAAATCTAAGGTTTTGGGGCTAAACTCCATTTTTCCTCTTTGTGTCCTCGACCAGTGAAGTAGATTATCTAATAGTTCTAATAGCTCATCAGCCGACTGGTAGATCAGTTCAATAGGTTTTTTTAACTCTTTTTTAGATAAAACATCGAAATTTTGGGATAAATATTGTGTTAGTCCATATACAGCATTAAATGGATTTCGAATATCATGCGCAATGATCGAAAAGAACTTATCTTTGGTTGCATTTAATATTTTTAAACTTTCTTCCGATTCTTTTAAACGTTGGTTTGATTCGTCAACTTCTTTTATTTTTTGTTGAAGCAGGATGTTGGTTTTCCTTTTGAGTAAAAACTGAATAAAGATTATGATTCCCGAAATAAATGTTATTAAGGCAATAAGGAAAGATAAATTGCGTACATTTTTTTGTTTTTTTAGTTCTAACTCTCTAATCTTCTTTTCGGCAGTAAGTTCAGAAATCTCTTTTTCAACTCGGGATAATTCGGTTTGGCTTTTCTCCAATTCATATTTCATTTGGATTTCTAAAATTTTTTGGGCATTATTTTGTGCGATGATCGAGTCTTTAATCACCGAATAATTTATATAATAATTCAGCGCTCTTGTTTCATCTCCGCGTTGATCATAATAATAGTATAACGAATAATATGCATTTTTTATCAATTCAAAATTATCAATAAACTGGCCAATGGTTAACGATTTTTTTATTAAATCAAATCCCTCCATTTCCCTTCCTTTTTTTAAGTAAATTTCTCCTAATTTCCGGCTACTAAGAGCATTTAGAAATTGATCTCCTGCTTTTTCGGTTAATTCAATGGTTTGATTAAAATAGCCAGCGGCTTTATTATAGTCTCCAATCGTTTGATAATAGTTTCCAATATCATTTAAAATTTCACTTACACTTTTTATATCTCCTATTTCATTGCTGATATCCAATGCTTCGTTATAATAAATCAATGATTTTTCATAATCGTTTAATTCCAGATAAACTTTTCCTAAACTTTTTAGAGAAATTGCAATCCCTATTTTATCTTTCATTTTTTCTCTTAATTCCAGTGATTTAATGAAATTTTCGAGGGCTAAATTATTTTGTTTTAACTTAAGGTAGGTATTTCCCATTACATAATAGGCATAAGCTGTTTCTTTATCATCACCTAAAGATTCTTTTATTTCTAAGCTTTGTTTATAAAAGTCCAGGGCTTTTTTGTAGTTATTAATCTCATCGTAGATAAGGCCAATGTTGTTAAACGACTTAGCAATTTGACTTTGATCGCCAACCTCTTGTCTTAATTTTAATGCATTAAGATAGTTTTCAAGGGCAAGATCGAGCATATTCGTTTTTCGATAGATATTGCCTATGTGGTTTAAGCAGCTGGCTATGTGAACTTTATTCCCAATTTTGTTATAATTGAGTAAGGATTTTTTCATAAAATCGAGGGCCCGTTTATTATCATTATTTCTGCGATAAACCAGTGCAATATTTTTTTGCGATTGAGCAATCCCTTCCAAATCATTAATTGATTCTCTTAAATTAAGTGACCGGGTATAAAACTTTAAGGCATTGTCGATATTATTAATTTGTAAATACACATTTCCGATAAGATTATAGGTTTTGCCAATTTCTTTTTTATTATTTATCTGCGTATTGATATTTAAAGCTTCTTGATAATATTCCAACGCTTTCTGAAAATATCCACGATCCTTATAAACCAAACCTATATTGTTTAATATCATTGCTTGTCCTTCAAAATCATTAATCTTTTTTTTAATATCGATTGCTTTTTGGTAAAAGAATAATGAGCTGTCGTATTGACTAATGTTCCAATATAAACTCCCTATATAATTGAGTGTGTTAGAAATATTGGATTGATCGAGTTGTTGATTTGCTTCAGTTAATGCTTTTTGATGGTAGGTTAGGGCTTGCTGGTATTCTCCCATTAATTTATAAACAACACCAATATTATTATACGCTTCGGATATGGTGTTATTCTTATCAAGAAAGTAAAGATTTAATGGTTTTTCATAATTAAATAATGCATTATTGTAGTTTCCCAGATTCCTTTCAGCATGTCCAAGACGTGTGTATATATAAATTTTAATATTGTTTGATTTTTGTTCGTAGAAATATTCAAGTGCTTTATCGTAATATTCAATAGCAGGTTGATATCTACTCATCTCATAATACGTATTGGCAATGTTTAATTGAGCATTTGCAATTCCATCTTCTTTGTTAAATTTTTTAGATAATTCAAGGGCCTTCCCTCCATAGCTTAAGCTTTTTTCTTTATCTTTTTTTAAGTAAATTTTGGATAACTGATTATAGACTGGTATTAATTCCTTTTCAGGTAAGGAATTAAGCATTTGTTTTAAACTATCTATTTGGGTATTATCTTTCCCGTAAGAGTTTCCTATTAAAAATCCTAAAAACAATAATAGAAATATGGATAGCTTTTTAATATGCATCGGAAATAATAAATCTATTTAGCCTAAAATAAGAAAATAACTAAATATTACCCAGCAATTTGTTAAGATTTTTATGGTTGAATCGTTTTTATTTTTTTGCTTTAGGTAGTGTAAATGTAAATTCACTTCCTTCTCCTAAAGTACTATTTACCCAAATTTTGCCTCCACTTTGGGAAATTAATTCTTTACACAAAATAAGTCCTAACCCGGTTCCTGTTTCATCATTAGTACCTTTTGTTGAGTAACTGTAGTCTATGCGAAATAAATTTTTTAAATTTTCTTCACTAATGCCTTTTCCATTATCGGAAACGGTTATGGAAATTTCATTTTTAAGCTCAGTTGATTTAATCTTAATTTTACCATTTTGTTCAGTAAATTTAATGGAATTACTAATTAAATTTCGGAAAATGATTGATAGTTCATTTTTGTCAGCATACACATAGGTCTCTTCAGGAATCTTCGTTTCAATATGAATTTGTTTTTTCTGAGCTGATATATATAATATAGAAAGTGTTTCATTCAGCGTTTCGGTAAGTTTTATATTTTCAGGTGATAGTTTTGTGCTTCCCAATTGAGATTTTGACCATTCAAGCAAATTACCTGATAAATTAAACAGGCTTTGTGATGATTCGAAAATCATCTTACTATATTCTTCTATTTCATCTTTAGAAAGATGGTTTACATTTTTATATAAAATCTCGGAAAATCCAAGCAACGACTGAAATGGATTTTTAAGATCGTGTGCAATGATAGAAAAAAACTTATCTTTAGTAGCATTTAGTTCTTTAAGGTTTTTTTCTGATTCACGTAATTTCTGATTTGCCTGTCTTAACTGATTGTTTTTTGTTTCTAACAGGTTGCTGGTTCTTTTCTTTAATCTAAAACGGCTAAAACTTAGAATAGCTAATGTTAATATTAGGATCGTAAATGCAATAAGATACTTTTTTTGATTTTTTTGGCGATTTAATTCCAGCAGTTGAATTTTATTATCTTTTTTAAGTACCTCATTTTCAATCTCAAGATTCTCGGTTTCGTGTTTAATTTTTAACTCAGCTACTTTATTACTGTTTTGTAACTTAAATATGCTATCGTGCATATCAGCATACAACTTGTAATATTCCAGCGCATTTTTATAGTTGTTTTGGTTTGTAAATATCGTATACATAAACTCATAGGCCTCAATTAATACGTCTATATCATTAATTGATTTTGCTAATTTAATAGCGTTTGATAAATAATTTTTTGCTGTATTATACTCTTTTTTTTCAATATATAATTTAGCCAGGTTATTATAATTATTGGCAATATCCGGAGTGCTTTTTCTGTTCTTGTTAATATCAAGTGCCTGTTCAAGGAAATCTTTTGCTCCGGAAAAAGCTTTAAGATCGATTTGAATAAGTCCTATATTGTTTAATGCAATGGCAATACCTTCCTGATCGTTTAATTCTTTATTTATTTCAAGTGCTTTTCTATAATAATCAAGCGCTTTTCTTTTTTCTCCTTTTTTGTCATAAGCTGTTCCCAGGTTATTATAAGCAGAAGCCTGGCCTTGAGAAAAATTATTTTTTACATCAATTTCTAATGATTTTAGATAATAATCTAATGCTTTCTCATTCTCTCCAATATTTTGATAAATGATGCCCAGATTATTATAAGTCATTGAAATACCCCGCTGATTATTGTACTTTTTATAAATTTTTAATGCATCCAAAAAGTATTTTAAGGCAGCGTCATAATCTGAAATCGTTTGATATACATCCCCAATAGCATTGTATATTTGTGCTGCAGCTATCTCGTTATTTTGTGTTTTAATAATTTCCAATGCTTGTAAATGATATTGAATAGATTTCTTATAATCATTTAATCTACTGTAAGTACTACCTATTGCACTTAAAAATAAAGCAATATCATCCTTGCTATCCATTTGTTTGCTAATCTCGAGGGCTTTTGAATAATATTGAAGGCTTTGTTCTTGTTCATTTTTAACATTGTATAATATTGCTATATTATTATAAATACCTAAAAGGCCTTTTAAGTCATTGATATCTTTTTTTACGTTAACTGATTTTTGATAAAATTCCTCTGCAACATCATATTTTGCCTGAAAGTAGTATACGTTTCCAATTCTGTTGTAAGCATCAGATACTCCCTTTTTATCTTTTAGAATATGAGCAAGATTCAGGGCTTCGTTGGCAAAGTATAAACTACTGTCTAAAGAAATATTCCAATAATTTTTTGAAATATTATTTAAAAGTTCAATTTTATTCTTTTCTTCTGTTGTTTCCAGTGTATTTAATAAACTATCAATTACCTGTCGTGTATTTTGGGAAAAAGTAGGAAGGCTTAAAAAAAGGAATAAGAATATAAGTAATGAGAATCTTTGCATAATTTATTTTCTGGAATTTGGATAACTAATGTATGATAAATGTTTAAAATTAAACGTTTTATACTATTTATATTTTTTTATTGTTTTGGTTTATTTTTTATTTTAACTGTACTACGAAATTCGCCATCAAAAAGTTTGGTTATAACCTCATCATTTATACTAATTTGTTGAATATTTTTGATAATCCTTTGATTTTCATTATAAGTTATCGAATAACCTTTTTTTAAAATGTTGGAAGGATCTAGTAATGCAATTTTATTTTCAAAGTTGTTTAGTAATGAATTATTATTTTTTAAGGTATGTTTAGATCCGGTAATTAATGTTTTTTTATAGAAAATTAAATTTTTTTTAGCTGATAATAATGATTTTGTTGTTGTGGACTGAATGGATGAAATGTAGCCATTAATCTTAGTATTCTTTTTATGAATTAATTGGGTTGCCGAATTTTTGAATTTTTCTTGTAATAGTGCAAATTTATTATTTTGTTTATCTAAAATATTTTTCGTTATTGGGATAAAAATTGAGCTAGATTGGATGAGTTTTGTTTTTTGATGATTGATAAAATCAATAGCAATATCATAAATTCGTTCTTTATAAAAATCAATTATCTGTTCAAACGCTAATGTTTTTTCAATAATATATTCAGCAACTGCCGTAGGCGTTTTTAGCTTCTGGTGAGCTACCATATCTACAATCGATTCATCTTTGTCGTGTCCTATTCCTGTTAAAACAGGTATGGGATACTGGGCAACATTTGCAGCCAGTAAATAGTTGTTAAAACAATTTAAATCAGCTTGCGACCCACCACCGCGAATCAGTACTACAATATCGAAAAAATGTTCATTTTTAAAAATTTTTTCCAACGCATCAATAATAGATTCTTCGGCCTGCAAACCTTGCATTAACGATGGAAATAATTTTATATAATATTTATACCCATATTTATTGTTCGTTAATTGATGCATAAAATCCTGATAACCTGCTGCTGTTTCGGATGAAATTACGGCAATTTTTTGAGGGACTATCGGAAACTCCAGTTCCTTATTCATATGGATAATCCCATCTTCTTCGAGCTTTCGTAATGTTTCTGTTTTTTTTTGGGCTAAATCGCCCAGGGTATAATTGGGGTCAATATCTGTAATGTTTAAGCTAAAGCCATACAACTCATGAAATTCAACGGTTACTCGTATTAAAATTTTAAGCCCTGAAGCCAGTTCGTGACCGGTAACACTCTCGAAATATGGTTTCAACATTCGGAAAGTAAATGCCCAGATGGTTGCTCTGCTTTTAGCAATAATATTTTCATTGATGGCATCTTTTTCAATCAGTTCAAGGTAGCAATGCCCGTTACGATTAATTTTTAATTCGCTTATTTCAGCTACTACCCATAGCGATTCGGGAAAATTTAATTTTATTTTTTCCTGAATGGATCGATTGAGTTCCAGTAAACTGATTTTTTGTATCATGAATTATATTTTGCTAATCTGTTTACTTAATTTGCGATTCCCCATTTTTATCTTTAAGAGATAAATACCCGAAGGTAATTCATTAAGATTATCCAATATTAATGTAGATTTTTCTGGAGATGGATCGTTTATATATAATTGCTTGATTTTTTGTCCGGATATATTAAATAATACAATCTGAATTTTTTGAATATCTTCTTTTATATTGATTTCAATTGTTAAATTATCCTTGAAAGGATTGGGAAAAATATTCAATAGAGTATTTTCTGAAAGCGTATTAACGTTTGTTTGTGTAAGGTTTGCTGCTTTCCCAAAATCAGGAATTCCATAACCAGTATAGTAATCAGGGGATGAATATTTATGAGCACTTTCTTCAATCTTTCGCATAATTTCCATATTATTTAAATCCGGAAAATGTTGCCATAAACAAGCAGCCAATCCAGATATTAATGGCGCAGAAAATGAGGTTCCGTTGGAAATGGTAATAGCTCCGTCAACCCCTTGTATAGCTGTTTGATATCCCATGGCGGCAATATTTGGTTTAATTCTGCCATCGAATGTAGGGCCAATGCTGCTAAAGTATGAATATTCGGCATATTGGTTTACGGAACCAACCGTTAGTACACTATCTCCATCAGCAGGGGCTGTAATATATTTCCAGGGATCATCACCCTGATTTCCTGCGCTTACCACAACGAGCACCCCTTTTGATGCTGCAATATCAGCTGCTTTGGTTATAAAAGCACTATTCCCGTTCATATCCTCATAAGTATAGTTTAAAACAGGATCATCAAATTCGAAATAGCCTAACGAAGTATTTATGATATCAGCACCAACACTATCGGCAAATTCGGCAGCAGCTACCCAATGGTCTTCTTCAATGCTATATTCCGAAGCCGTTTGTTCTGATCGTAAAAGCCAGTAACTGGCTTTTGGCGCAGTACCAATTAATTCACCCGGAATGTTCGCTCCCATTACAGACAAAACCTTCATTCCGTGAGATGATGCATCAAACACCATCGTATCTCCATCTACAAAATCATAAGTGCCTAAGATTTGATTATTATTCCATAAACTATCGAATGCAGGTAAAATATCAACATTATAAAACCCGGCATCCAGAATGGCAATAATCATGTTTTGACCCATATTTCCATTACGATGCAAAGTATACCCGTTAAGCATTGAAATTTGAGTAGTACCAAAACCATAATCAAAAATACTATCACCCTTTAATTGATGTTCTTTTGCAGGGCAATTAGATTTTTTTTTGTTTCTATATTTAGGATTGGGCCCAATTTTTTGATTTGATTTTATAAAATTAAGTTGTGATATGGTGTCCATTAGTTCTGCATCAGTAGTATAGACTAAAGCTGTATTTAACCATTTTGAGGTATTTTTTATGGTTAGTCCCAGTTTCTTTAAACTATCAAGGTAACTTGTATTAATCGGGAGATCATTTTCTTGAATGGGTATATTTTGCTTTAAGCGCCGTTGAATAGCTTTTGTGGATAAAAATGCTTGGGGTTGTTCAATAGAATATTCGCTGTTGTTTTTGTCGGTAAAATAAATGCGGTAATTGTCAGGAGCTACCTGAGAAAAAAGGAGGGCGGGCAAAAAGAGCAAAAAGAAAAACAGTAAAAAATTTTGCATATTAAATTTGTTAATCTTTACAAATTTAACAAAAATGTTTAGAAAAGCTTAAACGATGATGCCCCCACCTAATAGCATATCATTTTTATAAAAAACAGCAGATTGTCCGGGAGTTATGGCAAAAACTTCTTTTTGGAAGTAAACTTTAATTACAGAGCCTTCCATTTTAATCGTACTTTTTACTCCTTCGCTTTTATACCTTACTTTAGTTGTTACTTCTATTTCGGTATTTGTAGGAATATCATTGATCAAATGATAATTTTTTACCTGTAGCTCTTTTTTGTACAGTTCGCCTCTTTTTCCTAAAACTATTTCGTTGGTTTTTGCATTTATTTTAAGCACGTACATGGGTTCTCCCAAAGCTATTTTTAATCCTTTTCGTTGCCCTATAGTATAAAAAGGATATCCTTCATGCTTTCCAAGATATTCTCCGTTGATAGAGATAAAATTTCCCGGTCCGACTTTCTGTGCTATCTCAGGAACATTAATTTTTAAATATTTTCGGTAATCATTATCAGGTATAAAACAGATCTCCTGACTTTCTTTTTTTTGAGCAAGTTTAACAAAACCTTTTTCTGCTGCCATGTTTCGTATTTCATCTTTGGTGAATTTGCCCAAAGGAAGAAGCGATTTTTTTAGAATATCCTGAGTTAGCCCCCACAAAAAGTAACTTTGGTCTTTTTTTAGGTCTTTTGCTCGTTTAATAATATATTTTGAATCTGTTTTTATGATTTGTGCATAATGGCCTGTAGCAATAAAGTCGCAGTTTAATTCGTCAGCTTTACGCAGTAATACATTCCATTTTATTTTGGTGTTGCATAAAACGCAAGGGTTAGGTGTTTTTCCACCAAGATATTCATCAATAAAATTACAGACTATGGTTTGATTAAATTCATCAATAATATTTTCAGTGTAATGTTTAATATTTAATTGTTCAGCTACAGCTTTAGCTTCGTGAACAGAATCAGTAGCATGTGAGCCGTCGCTTTTGTGGCGTGGATCCTTATTAATATTATCCCACATTATCATTGTTAATCCAACAACATCATACCCCTGTTCTAAAAGCAATATGGCAGCTAATGAGCTATCGATGCCGCCGCTCATTCCTAGTAATACCCTTTTTTTTATCATTAATAATGATTTATTTTTTCTTTTGTTGCGGTGGTTTTTGGTTAAATAAATCTTCGATAGAAGGTTCTTTAATTTTTCCTTTATTTTTTTCCAGCTTATCCAATTGTTCCTGTTCTAAACGTTCTAATTCTTCTTGGTTCTCGGCTTTACCGTTTATGTAGTTTAGTTGATCTTTTAATGTACCATCTTTATTATAGTATTTCCATTTTCCTTCTCTCTTGTTATTCTCGTATGAGCCGGTAATTAGAATTGTCCCATCGTCATTAAATACCGAATACTCACCATCAAGTCTACCGTTCATATACGATATGCGCATCATAATTTCATCATTTTCGTAGTATCTGATAGTCATTCCGTCCTGAATTCCGTTTCGCCAATGGGCTTCTTCTGATAATTGGCCGGTTTCGTAATATTTTTTTTCTACTCCATGTTTATTGTCCATTTTGTAGGGAACAGTGTTAATTAAAAAACCATCTTCTGTATAAAAATTCCAGATACTGTCTTTTAATTGTCCAACGTACAAGCCTTCTGCTTGTAAATTGTTGTCTGGATAATAAAACTGGGTAAAGACTTTATTTGAATTTTCTTTAAAAAGCATTTTTGCTTTTAATCGTCCTTCTTCATCGTATCTTTTTAAGGTTCCGGTGGGCTTTCCATTTTTAAAATACCCAATGTACTGGAGGGTCCCATTATCGTAGTGTTTTTTCCAATATCCGGTTCTTTGGCCGCGTTCATTGTATTGATTAATCGTATCATTAGTTGTTATATTTTGCGCAAAGCTAAATCCTGCAAAAATGAATAGAAGGAATAAGGTTAAGATGGTTTTTTTGGTATGCATGGTTTTGGTTTTTTATTTTTACAAAAGTAACAAGAATATATGATTTTTATTATTTGATCATATAATAAAAAAAAGAGCCCTGAATACAGGGCTCTCTTAGGTTTATTTGTTGAAGTTATGTTATTTTACTTCTTCAAAATCTACGTCAGTAACTTCTCCATCATCTTTTTTATCGTCAGAAGAAGCTTGCTGCTGCTCGCCACCCGGTTGTCCTTGCTGAGCATTTTGTTGTTGATCCTGGGTAGCTTTGTACATTTCTTCTGATGCTTCTTTCCATGCATTGTTTAATGCTTCGGTTTTAGCTTCAATTTGTTCTAAGTCTTCTTTTTTATGTACTTCTTTTAATTCCTCTAAAGCTTTTTCGATCGTTGCTTTTTTGTCAGCTGATAATTTGTCACCGAATTCTTTTAATTGTTTTTCGGTAGAGAAAATCAAGCTGTCGGCAGCATTTAATTTATCTACTTTTTCACGCATCTGCTTGTCAGCTTCTTCGTTAGCTTTAGCCTCATCGCGCATATGTTTAATTTCCTCTTCGGTTAAACCGGATGATGATTCAATACGTATACTTTGTTCTTTATTGGTTGCTTTATCTTTTGCTGTAACGTGTATAATACCGTTTGCATCAATATCAAAAGATACTTCGACTTGAGGTACTCCTCGTGGTGCTGGTGGTATCCCGTCTAAGTGAAAACGTCCAATGGTTTTGTTATCTTTAGCCATAGGTCTTTCACCTTGTAATACGTGAATTTCAACCGAAGGCTGATTATCAGCAGCTGTTGTAAATGTTTCTGCTTTTTTGGTTGGGATGGTTGTATTGGCTTCAATTAATTTTGTAAAAACACCACCCATGGTTTCAATACCTAATGAAAGCGGAGTAACATCCAATAACAGAACATCTTTTACATCACCGGTTAAGACACCACCCTGGATAGCTGCACCAATAGCTACTACCTCGTCAGGATTTACTCCTTTGGATGGTTTTTTGCCAAAGAAATCCTCTACTATCTTTTGTATTGCAGGAATACGGGTTGAACCACCCACAAGAATTACTTCGTCAACATCTGAAGATTGCATACCTGCATCGCTTAGTGCTTTTTTACAAGGCTCTAAGGTAGCATTAATAAGTTTGTCGGCTAATTGTTCAAATTTAGAACGTGATAATGTTTTTACCAGGTGTTTGGGTACTCCATCAACCGGCATAATATAAGGTAGGTTGATTTCAGTACTAGTTGAACTTGATAATTCAACCTTAGCTTTTTCGGCAGCTTCTTTTAAACGCTGAAGTGCCATAGGATCTTTTCGAAGATCAATTCCTTCATCTTTTTTAAACTCTTCGGCTAACCAGTCAATAATTACCTCGTCAAAATCATCACCTCCAAGGTGTGTATCTCCATTGGTTGATTTTACTTCAAATACGCCATCGCCAAGTTCAAGAATTGAGATATCAAAAGTACCTCCACCCAGGTCGAAAACAGCAACTTTAATGTCACGGTCTTTTTTGTCAAGACCATATGCTAATGAAGCAGCTGTTGGCTCATTAATAATTCGTTTTACTGTTAACCCTGCAATTTCTCCGGCTTCTTTTGTTGCTTGACGTTGTGAGTCACTAAAATAAGCAGGTACAGTAATAACAGCTTCAGTAACTTCCTGGCCAAGATAATCTTCTGCTGTTTTCTTCATTTTTTGAAGAACCATTGCAGAAATTTCCTGTGGCGAATACTTCCTGTCGTCAATTTGAACTCGTGGAGTGTTATTTTCTCCTTTTACTACTTTAAATGAAACTCTGTTTATTTCTTTCTGAACTTTATCATGTGTTTCACCCATAAATCGCTTAATAGAAGATATAGTTTTTGTGGAGTTTGTAATGGCTTGACGCTTTGCCGGATCACCAACTTTACGTTCTCCATTTTCCACAAAAGCAACCGTTGAAGGGGTTGTTCTTTTACCTTCGCTGTTTGGTATAACAACAGGTTCATTTCCCTCCATTACTGCTACACATGAATTTGTTGTTCCTAAGTCAATTCCAATTATTTTACCCATTTCGTTATTAGATTTTATGTTATTATTTAAATTTTTTAATTCTTTTTTTATTCGTTGTTTTCAATTATTCAATGATTGTGCCAGTTTAGATTTATCATTTTTTTATGTAAATATGGCACCTGTGAATGGTTATTTAGCCTCACCTTGCCAGTGTTATGACAAAACGACAGCATGACATTCTTTTTTAAATTTCATTTGTGGTTAATAGGATTATATTTGGTTTAATTTGTAGCTTTGCCTTTGTAAACTAAATTGTATTGTTATGTCAGTTCATCAAAAAGTAAAAAGAGTAACCACTCATGTTTTACATGAAATGAAACTACGTGGTGAAAAAATAGCTATGTTAACCGGATACGATTATTCTATGGCCCGAATACTGGACAAAGCAGAAATTGATGTTGTTTTGGTAGGCGATTCGGCATCAAATGTTATGGCAGGAAATGAAACCACCTTGCCTATAACCATGGATGAAATGATATATCATGCTAAATCGGTGGTTAGGGGTGTTAACCGGGCCCTGGTAGTTATTGATATGCCTTTTGGTTCGTACCAGGGAAATTCGAAAGAAGCATTGATTAATGCAATCAGGATTATGAAAGAGACCGGAGGGCATGCCGTAAAAATTGAAGGCGGACAGGAGATTCTTGAATCGGTACAACGAATATTATCCGCCGGAATCCCGGTTATGGGACATTTGGGGTTAACACCTCAATCCATTCATAAATTTGGGACTTATGTTGTCCGTGCGCGCGAAGATGCTGAGGCTGAGAAATTAATCGAAGATGCTCATAAGTTGCAGGAAGCCGGATGTTTTGGACTAGTCCTTGAAAAGATTCCTGCTAAACTGGCTGCAAGGGTTGCCGGCGAATTAACGATTCCTGTTATTGGCATTGGTGCTGGGCCGGATGTTGATGGGCAGGTTCTTGTTTTGCATGATATGTTAGGAATTACCCAGGAGTTTTCTCCTAGATTTTTACGTCGCTACCATAATTTGTTCGAGGAGATTAAAGGTTCGGTTAAAGCTTATATTAACGATGTGAAAACGCTTGACTTTCCTAATGAAAAGGAACAATATTAATTTGTCAGATAAAATTTGAATGGAGATTCTTTACGAAGACAATCATATTATTGCAATAAATAAACGAGTATCTGATATTGTACAGGGAGACAAAACCGGTGATGAACCTTTATCAGAGAAGGTTAAATCTTATATCAAAAAAAAATATCATAAGCCGGGGAATGTTTATTTGGGGGTTACTCACCGGTTAGACCGGCCTGTAAGTGGAGCATTGTTATTTGCTAAAACCAGTAAAGCGTTGGGTCGATTAAACGAAATGTTTAAACATAAAGAAATAAAGAAAATATATTGGGCAGTTGTAAAAACTAAACCACCAGAATTAGAAGAAACACTTAATCATTATCTAATTAAAAATCAAAAAAAAAATAAATCTTTTGCTTATGATAATGAGGGGAAAGATGCTAAATTGGCAAGCCTCACTTACAAACTAATTGCAGAGGCTGATAATTATTATTTATTAGAAGTTGAATTGCATACCGGGCGTCATCATCAAATTCGTTGCCAGTTAGCTAAAATAGGATGTCCTATAAAAGGAGATTTGAAATATGGATTTCCACGGTCGAATTCTGATAGCGGAATTAGTTTGCACGCCCGTAAAATTAAATTTATTCATCCTGTAAAGAAGGAATCTATAGAAGTTGTTGCACCAACGCCTGATGATTCGTTATGGAATTATTTTGATACTATTATAAATTAACAAACTAGTAATAAATGTATTATGGAATTTAAGTTGCTTTTAAGCAGTCTTGTTGCATTTTTTGCCTTAGTAAATCCAATCCACAAAATTCTTGTAGTTACTTCACTGGAAAAGCAATTTAATGAAAAGCAACTACGTTATTTATCTATTAAATCATCGTTTACAGCCTTTATAATTTTAATTTTTTTCTTATTACTGGGTGAATTGATTTTTAATTATGTTTTTCATATACAGCTTTATGCCTTTAAAGTAGCTTGTGGAATTGTATTGTTCTATAATGGTATTGAAGGGTTACAGAAAGGAGCTTTTTTAAAAATGGATAAAAACATTAATCTTGACGATATTTTAACCGTTCCCATTGCTATGCCAATGATTGCAGGCCCGGCAACAATAACGGCTGCTGTAACTTTTCCTGCTCAATATGGCAGGGTGATAACTATAGTAGCTATATTTCTTGCCTTATTTGTAAACTTACTTTTAATGTTGTATGCTAAACAAATTGGTAAATTTCTTGCCCGACTTAATGTTTTAAATGCTTTAATTCGGATAACAGGCCTTATAGTTGCAACCATTGGTTTGCAGTTAGTTTTTGACGGAATTACAAATTATATAAGCATCCTCTAAATAAGAATTATTATTATGATGGGCTAATTGTTGCCCTGGAGTTAAAATTGTCTAATTTTGAAGCCATGCATAAAGCAAAAATTTAAAAAACACAACATGTTTAAATTTTTAAATAAACCCTATCCTTTTAACGATGATTTAAAATATAACAGCAAATTAATATTTTTTATAAGTATTGGTGTGCTGGGATTTTTATATCTTTTTCAGCCACTGGATGTAAGTTTAATGGATGATAAAGAGAAATTTTATGTGGTATCTGGACTGGCTGCTATTACCTTTCTTTCGTTAAGTTTAAATTTATTGATTTTGCCCAGTTTGTTTCCCGGCATTTTTATTAAACGAGTTTGGAATATTAAAAAAGAGATTTTATGGAATCTTTGGATATTAACAACCATTAGTGTTGGTTATTATCTTTATTATAAGGTGCTGGGTATTTTTACTATTGATTTCAAAATGGTACTTGGCCTAATTGTTATTGCCATAATTCCAATTACTGGATTAATTATCGTAAACCGAAACAGAATGTTGCGTTCTAACCTAAAGTTAGCCGAACGTATTAACAAAAAGCTTGAAGAAAACAAATCAATCGATAATAAGCTGGTACACTTTCAGTCTGAATATGCAAAAGACAATTTATCGATTAAAGTAAATTTATTGGTATTAATAAGAGCAGCCAACAATTATATTGAAGTTTTTTGGATTGAGGGAGAAAAGTTAAGAACCCAAATGATTCGTACCAGTTTAAAAAATGCTGAAGAATTATTAGAAGATTATAGTTTTATTTTTAAATGTCATCGTTCTTTTATGGTAAACACCCATTATATCGATAAAATTGAAGGGAATGTGCAAGGATATAAAATACATTTCGATAATATTGATTTTTCGGTTCCTGTTTCCAAAAAATTTGCCTACAAGCTTAAACAATTGGTTTAATATTCACTCTACAGACGCTTCATTCATCCCTGTATTTTAATTTTTCGTCCCTAAACGGATTTATTCAACCCTTTTTTTGTGGTATCATCCCTTTTATTTTTTGCTGGCAGATTTTCCCGGTAGATTTGCTCAGTATAATATTTATTTTAAATCATATAATTAAAATTATTATGAATCCATTAAAGATAGGAAATTTAAGAGCAAAGCTCCCCATTATACAGGGAGGTATGGGTGTTGCTATATCATTATCAGGATTAGCATCCGCTGTAGCAAATGCTGGTGGAATAGGTGTTATTTCTGCGGTAGCTATTGGAATGACAGAACCCGATTATATGAAAAATTATCGCGAAGCCAATAAAAGAGCATTAAAAAAGCAAATACGAAAAGCAAGAACCCTGACCAATGGGATATTAGGTGTAAACTTAATGGTGGCAGTTACCGATTATGAAGATTTGCTTACCGTTTCGCTGGAAGAAGAAATTGATGTGATAATTATGGGAGCAGGATTACCTTTAAAGATGCCTAAATATGTTTTAGATAAAGGATTTGATAATATCAAAACAAAATTTATTCCTAAAGTATCCTCAGCGAAAGCTGCCCGATTGATTTTTACATCATGGGCAAAAAATTTTAATCATGTTCCGGATGCAGTTGTTGTTGAAGGCCCTCTTGCCGGAGGACATCTGGGCTTTAAAAAGAATGATTTGCTGAATCATCCCGATTCGTTAGAATCTATTGTTGAAAATACGGTTGAAGAATTAAAAGTTTTTGAGAAAAATTTTAATAAAGAAATTCCGGTTATTGCAGGCGGTGGAATATATGATGGGAAAGATATATATAAAATCATGCAAGAAGGAGCTAAAGGGGTAAAAATGGGGAGTCGTTTTGTAACTACGGAAGAATGTGATGCATCCGTTAAATTTAAAGAGATGTATATCAATAGCGAAGAAAAAGATATTACGCTGATAGATAGTCCGGTTGGCCTTCCCGGACGAGCCATACGAAATAAATTTGTTGACCAGATTAATGCCGGAAAAACAAAACCTTTTAAATGTTATTGGAAATGCCTTAAATCCTGTGATTCAAAAAATGTTCCTTATTGTATTGCCCAGGCATTACATAATGCAGCAATAGGTAATATGGATGAGGGATTTGCATTTGCCGGGACAAAAGCCTATTTAGCCACAAAAATACAAAGTGTTTCTGAGGTTGTTTTTGAATTAAAAGTTGATTATTATAAAATGAAATATAAAGAATATCTGCGTAACTTCGCAGGTGCAAAGGTTATTCCTGAACAAATTAATATTCCGGCAATATTTCCTAAAATTCAATTGGTATAGTTAAACCTAAAAAATTTATAAATTATTCAAGTTAAACTTCCAGTTGTACTTTTTGAAATGTTTCCGTTAAATTTTTGACTCCGGTTGAACCTCCCTCTGACAGGGATATATCAACCGGATTATTTTTGTCCCAGGCGCCATTTGTAAAGTCCGGAACATCAATGCTATTGGAACGGTTGGCTACAGACCATTCACTAAGGGGAGCAATAGCACTCCATAGCGCTGCATCGTAAACATCCTGATCAAGTGGAAGTCAGTTCCGTAAACAATCGATTAGCCGACAGTCCATAATAAAATCCATACCGCCATGACATCCAATTTTTTTGGCCATTTCTCCAACTATTTTTACAATTTCAGGGGTGTATTTTCTTTCTAGTTCTTTAAATTCAGCTTCGTTAAGCCATTGATGGCCTTTTGCAATTTTAGGTGGATAAGGCCATTTCCTGGCCATTGCTTTGGTTCTGCTTACCAAATGAATTCGTGAATAGGGGCGGGGTGAGGTCACATCATGCTGTATCATGATGGTACGGACTTTATGTGTTTTTATGGTTGTTGTATTCATATTCCCACGGTATTCTTTACCTGCAAAGGGCTCAAAAAAAGAATCTTCAAGCGCAAGTTTATTCATTTCTTCTTGCATCTGAAAATCATTACTCGACATAGAGGTTAGGTATTCCATTTTATCTCCTCGATTAATATTCATGATTTGACAAACAGGTCCCAATCCGTGTGTTGGATAAAGGTTTCCATTCCTTGTGTTTTCTTTCAGGCGCCACATATCAGCATAGCCATCTTTATCAAAATTTAAAAATCGTAAATCTTGAATATAGGCTCCTTCACCATGCACAATATCTCCAAAAAAACCATTTCGAGCCATATTATAAGTGTAAGCAGCTCGAAAAAATCGTAGCAGCAATTTTCGAGCATCATACAGTGTTTTTTTGTTTTTTCGGAGGTTTCTACCAATTGCCAGCACTCGTCAATCGTTTTTGCAGCAGGAACTTCAACAGCTATATGTTTATTATTTTCCATAGCATAAATGGCCATAGGCGTATGATAACTCCAGGGAGTGCATATATATACTAAATCAATATCAGGGTCTTCGCATAGTTTTTTCCAGGACTCTTCCGATCCGCTGTATGATTTAGCTTTTGGTAATCCTTTCTCTTGAAGAATTTTTTGGGTTGCTTCAACGCGATCGGAATATTTGTCACAAAGGGCTACAATTTCTACTCCTTCGATGTGCGACATACGAATAACTGCACCCGGACCGCGCATACCAAGTCCGATAAAGCCAATTCTTATCCGTTCCAGTTTTGGTGCATGGTAACCGCTCATATTGAATTTTTGTAGGTATATTTTTTTGTTAGAACCATTATTTTTTTTGTCAGAAATTGTACAGGCTGTTGTCAGTCCATTAGCTATTATGCCGGTGCCAAGGGTAATTGTTTTTAAAAAATCGCGGCGTTTATTACTCATCTTTTGAATAGTTTTAATTTATAGCATAGATGGATAATTTAAATAAAAAAATAGAAGGTTAGCAATGATTAAAATTATATTTTAGGGTTTAATACGAAATATCTTTATTTTTGCCATTTTGTTAAACTATTTACACCTATTTTTGTCGAATACTAGAGAAAAAATAAATGAATATATTAACTTTTAAATTTAAATATTGTGAAAAAACTTTTTTTAAGCATTTTAATTATCGGGATATTTATGGTATCCTGTAGTAAAAAGGAAACAAATCCTTTATTAAATGAATGGGATACCCCTTATGGAGTGCCTCCGTTTGAACAAGTAGAAATTGAACATTTTGCTCCGGCTTTTGAGATTGCCATGAAAGAGCATAAGGACGAAATGGAAGCAATTTTTACCAATCCAGAAGAACCTACCTATGAGAATACGGTTGAAGCATCCTATTATGCAGGAGAGTTATTAAGCAGAGTAAGAACTGTTTTTGGTACCTTTAATAGTGTAAATATTTCTGATGAATTACAGGAATTAGCCAGGGAACTTTCACCTAAATTGTCTGCTCATTATGATGAAATTAGTCTCGACCCAAGATATTTTGAAAGGTATAAGACAGTTTATGAAAATAAAGAAAAATTTGATTTAAATGATGAACAACTCTTTTTATTAGAAAGTGGATATAAAGGATTTGTTCAGAGTGGTGCTGCTTTACCCGAAGATAAAAAAGAAGAATTAAAGAAAATGAACCAGGAGTTATCCGGTTTAACTTTACAATACAGTCAAAATATTTTAGCTGAAGTAAACCGTTTTAAACTGGTCATTGATAACCAGGAAGATCTTTCCGGTTTGCCACAAGCTTCAATTGATGCAGCTGCAGAAACTGCTGCTAAAGATAGTTTAGATGGTAAATGGGTTTTTACCATTCAAAAACCGAGCATGATTCCGTTTTTACAGTATGCAGATAATCGTGAGTTAAGAAAAGAAATCTATGATGCCTATGTGAATCAGGGAAACCATGATGATGAATACGATAATAAAGAGAATCTGGCAAAGATTTTAAATCTACGGGTAAAACGTGCCAAATTATTAGGTTATGATAATCATGCTTCCATCCGTACAGAAAATAGAATGGCTCAAAATCCTGAAAATGTGTTTGGTTTATTAAATCAATTATGGGATGGTATTTTACCCAAGGTGAAACAAGAGAGAGCTGCCCTGCAAACCATTATTGATAAAGAAGGAGGCGATTTTAAATTGGCACCTCACGACTGGTTTTATTACACTGAGAAATTGCGTAAAGAGAAATATGATTTAGATGAAAGTGAGGTAAGACCCTATTTCGAACTGGAAAATGTACGTCAGGGAATATTTGATGTGGCTAATAAACTGTATGGTATCACATTTACTCCTATCGAAGGAATTCCTGTTCCTCACCCAGAAACTTCCGTTTACGAAGTGAAAGAAGCCGACGGCTCGCATTTTGCATTATTCTTTATGGATATGCATCCAAGAGCCAGTAAGCGTGGTGGTGCATGGTGTGGAGGATTCCGCGAACATCATTTTACTAAAGATGGAAAAGAAGTGGCTCCTTTGGTTAATAATGTTACCAATTTTACCCGTCCAAGTGGCGACCAGCCAGCTTTATTAAGAATTGATGAAGTTCACACTATGTTTCATGAGTTTGGGCATGCTTTAGATGGTTTATTTTCTGAAACTTCGTATACATCCAGTAATATTGCCTGGGATTTTGTTGAATTGCCATCTCAAATTATGGAGCATTGGGCTTTTGAAAAGGATGTGTTAAAAATGTATGCTAAGCATTATAAAACCGGTGAAGTTATTCCTGACGAATTAATTGATAAATTACACGCCAGTGCTAATTTTAACCAGGGTTTTGCTTTAACAGAAGTATTGGCTGCTTCATTATTAGATATGAAATTTCATACTATGACCGAAGAAAATCCTGATTTAAATGTTATGGATTTTGAGAAAGAATATTTGAACAGCATTGGTTTAATTCCTGAAATATATTCTCGCTACAGAAGCACCTATTTTAATCATATAATGGGTGGATATGATGCTGGTTATTATTCTTATACATGGGCTAATGTTTTAGATGAAGATGCTTTTGAAGCATTTAAGGAAAACGGAATATTCGATCAGGAAACAGCAAAATTATTCAGAGAGAATGTATTGGCTAAAAATGGCATCAAAGATGCGATGGAAATGTATGTTGCATTCAGAGGCAGGGAGCCCAAAATTGATGCTTTATTAAAAAATCTTGGGATCAATTAAAATATATTAATATCATATTACAGGCCGATTCATTTTGTTTCGGCCTTTTTTTATTTTTAGAGCGTTGATTAATAATGTATTGTTTAAAATGTATGTTGTGAAATAGGTGAAATTTTCTGTTAAAAAGATCAATTTTTGATATCTTTGAAGTATAATTCTTATTCATTAAAAACGAATGGTTATGTTAAATTTAGAATGGAGTAAACTACCTTTCGGTTACCGAAAAACCGATTATAATATTAGATGCTATTATCGAGATGGTAAATGGGGTGAGCTGGAAGTATCATCCTCTGAGTATTTGAATTTGCATATCTCGGCAACGGCTTTGCATTATGGGCAAGAAGCTTTTGAAGGAATGAAAGCTTACCGTGGTAAAGATGGAAAAATAAGGTTGTTCCGCTGGGAAGAAAATTTTAAACGGATGCAACGTTCGGCCAATGGTATTTATATGCAGCCGGTGCCCAAAGAGATTTTTAAAGAAGCGATAGATAAAGCTGTATTGCTTAACGAGCAATATGTTCCGCCTCACGGAACCGGAGCTGCTCTATATATCCGTCCGCTATTAATAGGTTCAGGCGCAGAAATTGGAGTAAAACCTGCTAATGAGTTTTTATTCGCAGTATTTGTAACTCCTGTTGGCCCTTATTTTAAAGAAGGATTTAATCCGGTAAAAATTGCTGTTGTTCGTGATTCGGATCGTGCAGCACCATTGGGAACAGGTGATATTAAAGTGGGTGGAAATTATGCCTCAAGTCTGCCAGGAGTTGTAAAAGCAAAAGAAGCAGGATATGGTTCGCCAATGTATCTCGATTCAAAAGAAAAGAAATATATTGACGAAATTGGTGCTGCTAATTTCTTTGGAATAAAAGGAAATACTTACATCACACCAAAATCTTCGTCAATTTTACCTTCGATTACCAATATGAGTATTATGCAATTGGCTGAAGATATGGGAATAAATGTTGAACGTCGTCCGATTGATATTGAGGAGCTTGAAACATTTGATGAGGTTGGCGCATGTGGTACTGCTGCAATCATTTCACCCATTGGCGAAATTTATGATATCGATAAGGATAAGCGATATACTTTTTGTAAAGACGGTAAACCCGGGCCTATATCTACAAAAATTTATAATAAACTGGTTGCTATTCAGTATGGTGATGAACCAGATCCGCATGGCTGGGTGTCATTTGTTAAGTAAAAAAAAGGTTAGTATTTTTTATATAAAACAAAAAGCAGGGAATAATTTATGTCCCTGCTTTTTTAATAATTTACTGATCAATATCTCTTTATGGTTCAAATTTTTGTAATTCAATTTTTATGCCTGATTCCACTTCAAAATCTTCTACTTCATTAACCATATCAGGATCTTCGATATCATAATACCATATTACTTTAACATCACCTCCTTTGTCTTGATACTCCTTTAATACTTCAAGCATATCAAGTATACATTTTGTAGAGCTGGTGTTTAAATAAATTAATTTTATGACTAGTTCAATTTTATTATTTGTATTTTTTATGTATTCTTTGATCCAGTTAACAAGGGGGAGATAAAATTTGTAGGTTTCTTCCATATATGATTCACCCGAGATTTCACAAACTCCAGTATCAGCATCAAAATTTACTTCGGGAAAATAAGGCGTATCAGGTGAGCTTTTTAGGGTTATATTGTCCATGATTTATACTATTTAATTTTTATCAACTTTAACCGTAATTGAAAACATTGAAAATTTATCATTAATCTTTTCAATTTTGTATTTTAATTTATTTTTAGATAACATAACTGCTTGGATAAGACCAATTCTTGCGCCAAATTTTTCGCCAGGCGAATTCATTCTTTGTTCTCGCTTTAGATGTCGTAATTCTAAATGGTCTGATTGATTGACCAATTTGCATCGTTCAGAAAGTATTTTAGCATCAGAATTTTTTACTCTGTTTTTTGTTGTAAAGGTAAAAAAAGTTTCATGTTCTTTTAAATCCATTTCTCCTAATCCAATTCGCTGAACATTATTAACCATATGAAAATGTTCTGAATAATACGAAACATTTTGCGAAAGTTCAATAAATATTCTAAATAGTTTTCTTCGCGTATTATCATATTCTTTGGTAAAGTCTTTAATATTTGATCCGAAAACCGAAATAAGTTCAATATAAAAAGGTCCACGGTACGATAAAAGTGTTTTTTTGAATAAGTCCTGTTTAATTGTAGCCTGGTCAATCATTATAAAATAATTTTTAATCCGAGTAAGGTAATATCATCTCTTTGTTCTACATTACCCTGAAAATTATCTAATTCTTTTTCAATAATCTCTTTTTGTTTTGCAAGCGGATGTGAGACATTTTCCGAAATAAGCTGTTTTAATTTAGAGCTACCAAATCGTTTTCTTGATTCATTATTTTGATCAATTAATCCATCCGATGAAAGATACAAAATATCTTTTAAATCGATATCGATTTCGTGAGATGTAAATTGTTTGGTTTGTTCATTATTTTTAAAACCTCCGATTGAATGTCTGTCGCCTTTAACTTCAATTAATTCATTTTTTTGATTTTTGTATATGAGTAGAGGTCTTTTGGCACCGCTAAAAATTACTTTTTTATGGTCGTTTTTAGTATTTATCGAAACTAAACAAACATCCATTCCGTCACTGTTATCACTTTCTTTTTGTTTTAAGGCTTCAATAATTTTAACATTTAATAAGGTTAAAATTTTAGCAGGGTCGCTAATTCTATTTACCAAAACAATTTCATTAAATAATCGGTTTCCTATCATTGACATAAATGCGCCTGGAACTCCATGGCCTGTACAGTCAATTACAGCAATGTAAGTAGTTGAATTAATTTCTGCAGACCAGTAAAAATCTCCAGAAACAATATCTTTAGGACGATAGATGATAAAATTTTTAAAAAATTTATTTAACTCTTTTTTTACCGGTAAAATTGCCCTTTGGATATTTTTTGCATATTGAATACTTGAGTTTATTTTTTTATTTTGTAGATTTAAGGTGTCTCTTTGTTGTTGGATATGATTTTTTTGTACTCTAATTTTTCGATAAAATGCAATTAGAATCAATAAGAAAATAAGGATAACAACAAATCCCCAAATAAAAATATTTTTAACTAACCTTTCAAGTTTTAATTGGGCTTCTTGTTCACTAATCTTTAATTCTTTTAATTCAAGAAGCATTTTTTGTTCGCGGGTAATCGCTTCAATCTCAGCAAGCGAATTTTCTGTTTCTTTTAACTTATCACTTTGTTTGACAAGCTCTTGTTGCGTTTTATTTTTTTCGGCTTGTGCTTTGTTAACTTCTTCGCTCGATTTTTGCTTAATGCTGGTTATCTCTTGATTTTTTAAATATTGATCAATCGATGCAAACAAATCGAAGTATTCGATACTTTTGGCTGAGTTTCCCAATTCTTTATAATTTTCGGCAATAATACCATAAAAAGTACGAACATATTTTAATTCATTTATTTCTTTGGCAACCTCAACCCCAGAAAATGCGGTGTTGTTTGATTCATTAAAATTATTAAGCAATTGTTGAGTTTGGGCTATATTAATTAATGCTGATGCAATGCTCGATTTATTTTTGATTTGCCGGCTTATATTTAAACTTTTTTCAAAATAGTCGAGTGCATTCTGATGCTGATTCATTTCACCATAAAGCATTCCCAAATAATTGTACCCTAACAGTAAACCATTTTTGTTATCCAGCGTTTGATTAATCTTTACTGCTTGTTCAAAATAATGAATTGCTTTGGATAATAATTGATTATTCCAACATAAAAAAGCCGCTTTATTTAAATATTCAAGCTCAAGTGGTTGGTTCCCTTCTTTTTGATATTTGCTAATAAGTTCCTGATAACCGGAAAGTTCATCTTTAATATTTCCCGGTATTTGCTGTGCATAGGATTGGGTAAAAATAAATCCTATTAATGCTATGTAAATAAGAAACTTCTTGATAGTAAACAAAATTTAAAATTTACTAAAGGTAAAATTAATTTATTTTTAATCCAAAATTTTCAATTTCGCTGTATTCCTATACATTCTTAATTATTTATAAAGATGTTAATTTATTTGATGAACATATATTTTTATGGTTTGTAAATTAGATTTCTTTATTAATATTTTCGTTATAAAATTATATTTTTATGTTTTTAATTTAACAAAAAACGCTTATTACCGTATAAAATCATATGGAATACAAAATTTTGATTGCCGATGATGATAAAGAATCTGTAGCGAAAGTGCAAGAGCTCCTTCAGGAAGAAAATGGCAAATTTCGTATAATCACGGCATCGCAAAAAGAAATTTATATAAAATCTCTTGAACTAAAACCGAACATTATTTTAGTTAATCAGGGGACTCTTGTGAAAGAAGGCATTGATCGTATTATGTCACTTAAGCAAGATAAATTGTTACAAGATATTCCTGTTTTATTAATTACAGATTATACTCCTCGAACTAATTTTGATCGGGTATTTGAGTTTGGAATTGTTGATTTTATTCATAAACCTTTTAATAAGAATGATTTGTTAATGCGTATTGAAGCTTCTGAAAGTCGAAGGGAGTTTCAGCATGCTATTTATAAAGAACACGAATTACTTCGAGAACTAGCAATTGTTGCCAAAAAAACAGCTACCGGAGTTCTGATCCTTAATGCAGCAGGATGGATTGAATGGGTAAATGAAGGTTTCCAGAAGATGTATGGTTATACTTTTGATGAATTTGTAGAAAAGTATGAGAAAACGCTATTTGACAAAGTAAAGAATCCAAAATTATATAATGCAATTCAAATCTGTAAAGAAAAGAAACTGGAGAGTACTTCATACGATAGGAAGTGGAAAACTAAAAACGGAGATTATAAGTGGATTCAAACAACGTTGACACCAGTTTTGAATGAACAAAATGAAATAATAAAATATATTGCAATAGAATCTGATATTAGTGATTTTAAAGAAGCTGAAGAGCGAATGGAAGCTAAAAATGAGAATCTCTTAACCCTTGCAGAAAATCTTGAAAATTCTAATATTCTTTTAGATAATCAGCGAAAGGAAATTGAAAAACAGAAGGGATTTATTGAGGAGCAGAAAAAGAAATCTGATGAGTTGTTGCTTAATATTTTACCTTTCGAAACTGCTGAGCAGCTTAAGAAAAAAGGTTTTGCCCGTTCAAAACAATATAAGTTGGTAACTATTTTATTTACTGATTTTAAAGATTTTTCTTATCTTACCAATACCATGGATAGTCAAGAGTTAATTAAAGAGCTCAATATTTATATCCAAAAATTTGATGAAATCATTGAAGATCATTTTATTGAAAAAATAAAAACCATTGGTGATGCCTATATGTGTGCCGGTGGATTGCCTCTGCGAAATAAAAGTAATCCTATTGATGTTACCTTAGCAGGATTAAAAATTCAAAAATTTATGAATGATTTTCGGGATGAGAAGCTAAAAAATAATGAACATCCCTGGGAGTTAAGATTAGGAATACACACAGGTGAGGTTATTGCCGGAGTTATCGGGAAAAAGAAATTTGCTTATGATATTTGGGGCGATGCAGTAAATAAAGCCAGTAGAATGGAGCAATCCGGCGAAATTGGAAAAGTAAATGTTTCAGGCGATACATATCAATATATTAAGGATTATTTTGATTGTACTTATCGGGGGAAAATTGAAGCAAAAAATAATGTAGATCTGGATATGTACTTTGTTAACCGCCTTAAGCCAGAGTATTCTGAAGATGAGGCTGGTACAATTCCAAATGCAGCCTTCAGGAAAATATTAGCTAAATATTAGTTTTATTATAACATATCTTTATTAAAGTTAACCGGCAAAAATTGTTTAATGCTATCTGCGTAAGTAATTTTTTCTTGTCCGTAAAGAATTACCTTAATGGATTGATTTGCTCTTTTTTCACTTTCGAGCATAACCTGCAAGCACGATCCGCATGGAGGAACCGGCGATTTAATAAATTCAGATTTTGTTACTGCAGTAATCGCAATAGCAGTAATAGGAATATTGGGGAATTTTGAATTCGCATAAAAAATGGCTACTCGTTCAGCACATAATCCGGAAGGATAAGCCGCATTTTCCTGGTTGTTTCCTTGAATAATTTCTCCATTTTCGAGTAAAACAGCTGCTCCAACTTTAAATTTAGAATAGGGTGCATAAGCTTTTTTCGCGGCTTCTTTTGCTTGTTCTATTAATTGTTGATGTTCAGCATTAAGTTCGTCTGGAGAATTATATTCAATTAACTCAGATTGTATAATTTGTTTTTTCATTTTGCGTTAAGTTATTTAAACATTGTGTATGTAAAAAAAATAATTACTTTTTTTACATTTGTTCAAATTAACGAAAAAAATATGAAAAAAAGGATATTATTATTTATAATCCCTGTTGTTCTTGTTTCTTGTAAAGTTCAACGGATACCCGATTCTTCAAAAAGTTATACCTCCTTAAGCAGACAAAATTACATCGGAAATTATAAAGATTTGGCCATTAATGAAATGAAACGAAGCGGGATTCCTGCTAGTATAACATTGGCGCAAGCAATGCTCGAATCTGATAATGGAAATAGTACGTTGGCACGAAAAGCGAACAACCATTTCGGAGTTAAATGTCATAGCGATTGGAAAGGTGGAACAATTTATCATGATGACGATAAACGAGGAGAGTGTTTTAGAAGATATAAAACCGTTTATGAATCGTATATCGATCATTCAGATTTCATTGTTAATGGAAGACGATATTCTTTTTTATTTGATTTGGACCCAACCGATTATAAATCCTGGGCACGGGGTCTGCAAAAAGCAGGTTATGCTACAAGCAGAACATATGCCCATCTTCTGATAAAAATTATTGAAGACAATCAACTTTATGTTTTTGATCGGGGTGGATCGTTAAATTTAACTTCAAATAACGAAAATGAGCATGATTCTGAATATGTGAATTTAGCCGATGTGGATAATTTTTCGGTGCAAATGAATAAACATAGAATATACAATAAAAATCGTATCGATTATATTATTGTAAAAGAGGGGGATACTTTTAAGAGCCTGACTGAAGAATTTGAACTATTGTCTTGGGAACTATACAAATATAACGAATTAGATGAAGGGGCAATGCTTGAGGAAGGACAAATATTATACCTGCAACCTAAAAGAAACAGAGCTGAACATGGTTTTGATTTTCATACGGTAATTGAGGGTGAAACGATGTATAAAATTTCGCAGATGTATGGTATTAAACTTAAAAAGTTATATGAGAAAAACCATATGAAAATAGGAGATGAACCCGAACAGGGACAAAAGTTATGGCTTCGTAAACGTAAGCCCGAGTCCGAAGTTGTTGAGGAATCTCCTGAAATGATAAAATTTGATGAAAATTAGCTTATCGTTTTTTACACTTAAATAAACTGTGGCTTATACCCAAATCATCAATAATATCTGTAATTTCTAATCCGGCTTTTTCTACCATTCTTTTCATATCTTCCGAATGATACATCCTGCTTTTACCATTTGCCATCGCAGTAAAATATAGCGATGTATTATTTAAGCAGTAGGTAGAAATGTCAAATTTTTGCCTATCCCAGTAAGTTTCCAAAATAAATAATTCTGCATATTGATGCATTGATTGGGCTGCTCTTTGTAAGATTTGAATAATATCATATTCAGCAAAACAATCCAAAAACTGACTCATCCAAATCAAATCAAACCCTTTAGGAAATGGTTTGTCGTGGTTTAAAATGTCTACAGGCAATCCTTTAATTCGATTAGTCATCCCTTCTTTTTTTGCATTTTCATTTGCTACCTCCAACTGCCCGGGTAAATCCATAATGGTAATTTCTACCTTCGGATTATACTTTACACATTGTGTAGAGAATTTTCCGGTATTTCCTCCAACATCTAATATTTTTTGTGGATTATTTTTAAAAATTTCGGACATGAGGGATGAAAAAACATTATCGGAATAAAAATGATCAAATGCAAACCAGCTTTTCTTTATTTTTTCGGGTAGTTTCGATAGCCCGTGATAAATTGTAGGCCAGTTACCAAATACTTTTAACCCTTCGGGTTTTTGATTACGAACTGATTCTTGTAAATAAAACATTCCCTGATAACATACATCATTTACAAAATCAAGATTGATAGTCGTCATCGGGTCATTGATAAAGTAAAAACCGGTTTTCGTTAAAAAATATTTGTTATCCTTAAGCATAACAACCTCTGCACTTAATCCGGCATTTAACAATACTTTTACACCATAAACCGAAAGGTTTGTTTTGGGAGCAATTTCTTCAGGCGTTAAGCCTGTATCATTAAGATGTAAATGTTTTAAAATTTCAAAATCACGTAGCGCTTTTACTGTCTGGAACATTATAGGTCCAAAAGCTAATTTCTGTGCATCAATTTTTGCTTCTAATGCTGATTTTTTATCGGAACCGTAATCTTTCATTTGACGTTAATTTTTTATCCAACACAATTAACAGACATTTGTTTTAAAGTGCCATTCATTTATTTTGGGAAAACCACGTAAAAATTGATCGATTGTTAACCTCTTTTTCCCGGATTGTTGTAATTGTAATATGTTAATCAACCCATCAGAACAAGCTACTTTTAAAAAAGTTTTGGTGTCGGTTATTATTTCTCCAGGTGAATAATGATGAGTGGTTAGTTCTTTTTGTGATTCATAAATTTTTAGCTGAATAGATTGCCCTTTATTTTGGATCTCAGTCCATGCCGCTGGATAGGGACTTAAACCACGAATAAAGTTATAAATGTTATTTGCTGAATCGTTCCAGTTAATTTTGCAATCGTTTTTAAATATTTTGGGTGCTTTTTTTAACGTTTGGTTGATCGTAAATCGTTCATTTTGGTTAATAAGTTTATAATTATCAGATAATATAGTATTAACCGTTTGAACCACCAGATTTGCTCCTGTTTCCATTAATCGGTCATGTAAGTTTTTTGCGGTATCGTTTTCATAAATAGGAACTTCTTTTTGTAAGATGATGTTTCCGGTATCCATTTCATGGGTCAGAAAAAAAGTGGTTACACCGGTTTTTTCTTCACCGTTTATGATGGCGTGGTTTATGGGAGCAGCACCTCTGTATTCAGGCAATAGTGATGCATGTAGATTAAATGTACCTTTGGGTGGCATTGCCCAAACGATTTCGGGTAACATTTTAAAAGCCACTACAATCTGCAAATCTGCATTTAGATTTTTCAAGTCCTGTATAAATGATTCATCCTTAAACTTTTTAGGTTGAAGAATGGGTAAGTTGTTTTTTTGCGCAAAAGTTTTTACCGGCGATTCTTTAATCTTTTGGCCCCGGCCGGCAGGTTTATCCGGGTTAGTAACTACACCTACTATATTATAATCTTCCTCTATCAGTTTTTTTAACGGAGCTACCGCAAAGTCGGGTGTACCCATATATACTATACGTAGTTGGCTTTTGTCCATTTCTTTGCTTATTTAGTTATCTTTGACAAATTTATCATATTCTTTTAAACTTATGGGTTTAATAAGTATCTATCTTAATAACAAATATTGATTAAATAATGAACAATAAATTTAACTGGCAAAGTTTTATTAGCATTGCTTTATTATTTTCTTTTTTAGTGATGATGTTTTCGGGAATTGTATTGTATATTGCCCCCGAAGGAAGTTTGTCAAGATGGATTGGATGGGAAGTATTAGGCCTTACTAAATCTCAGTGGGAGCAGCAACATACTATATTTTCATACCTGTTTGTTATTTTTACTGTTCTTCATATTTTTAAAATAAATTGGACCTGGCTTTGGTCTTATTTTTTTGTAAAAAAGATGAGATTTGTCTTTTATAAAGAAATATTGGTTGCTTTAGCAATAACCGTAATATTTTTTACCGGGACACTAACTAATATTAATCCTTTCCGATGGGTGAGCGATGCAGGAGAAACAATTTCAAAGAGTTTTGGCAAAAGTGTTGAGCGTCCTGATATTTCTGACCCTGAAAAAATGACCATTGAGCAATTTGTTCAAGAGGTTTTTAATCTTTCTTTTGCAGACTTTATGGAAGTGGCAAAAACCCATCATATGGTAGTTGAAAGTAAAGATCAAACCGTTCAGTCATTTTGTTCAGAAAATAATATTCCACCTGTAGAATTATATGAAATATTAAAAAAGAAAAATGTTGGTCTTGATCGTTTAGATTAGTTTTTCTTTTTTGGGTAAGGTTTTATTTTTACCAGTTCAAGGGTATGTCCCATTTTTTTTCTTTTGGTTTCCAGGTAAAACCGGTTATGTTCGTTGGGTTCGATTTCGAGGGGGATGTTTTCTATAATTTTTAATCCATAGGCTTCAAGCCCCTTTCTTTTTATAGGATTGTTTGTAAGTAATTTAATTTTTCCTAATTGCAGATCTCTTAAGATACTGGCTCCTACGCCATAATCTCTTTCATCATCTTCAAAGCCTAATTCTATGTTGGCTTCTACTGTATCCATCCCTTCTTCCTGTAATTTGTAAGCTTTTATTTTATTAAATAGCCCAATGCCTCGTCCTTCCTGATTCATATAAAGCACAACGCCTTTACCTGTTTTATCAATTTTGCGCATGGCTTCGTGCAATTGTTGACCACAATCGCATTTTTTTGAGCCAAAAATATCGCCGGTAGCACAAGATGAATGAACTCTAACACAAACCGGCTCATCTTTAGTCCACGACCCTTTTATAAGGGCTACATGTTCTAATCCATTGGATTTTTGTCGATAAGGAATTAAATCAAAGTTTCCGTACTTTGTGGGTAATTTAACACGAACACCTCTTTCTACCAGGCTTTCTTTTTCCAACTGATATTTAATAAGGGCTTCTATGGTAATTATTTTAAGATTAAATTTTTTGGCTATTTCCAGTAATTGAGGCATTCGAGCCATGGTTCCATCTTCGTTCATAATTTCAACCAATGCGCCTCCAGGTTTTAATCCTGCTAATTTGGTAAGGTCTACAACGGCTTCGGTGTGTCCGGCTCTTCGGATTACTCCTTTTTGTTTTGCTTTAAGTGGAAAAATATGTCCCGGACGTCCTAAATCTTCTGGTTTTGTTTTTGGATCTACCAGGGCTTTTATTGTTTTCGCTCTGTCGGATGCTGATATTCCGGTAGTACATCCGTGTCCGATAAGGTCAACAGAAACTGTAAATGGAGTAGCATGTAGGGCTGTATTATTGTCCACCATTAATTCAAGGTCTAACTCTTCACATCGATCTTCAGGCAATGGTGCGCATATTAATCCTTTGCCATGAGTGGCCATAAAGTTTACAATTTCGGTGGTTATTTTTTCGGCTGCTACAATAAAATCACCTTCGTTTTCGCGATCTTCATCATCAACAACAATAATTACTTTTCCGTCTTTTATATCCTGGATTGCTTCTTCAATTGTATTGAGACTGCTACGAATATCATTATTATCAGACATTTTTTTATGTTTAAAATCATCAATAAATATTGTGCAAAAGTATAATAAGTGAACAAATTTCCCTAGAAAATAATTAGTTATTATTTTAGAAAATGGGCAACAACCATTTTAGGTGCTTTATAAATGATTATTTTCGTTTAGCCCTTTCCCAGTTAACGGTTTGCCTTTTTTTTAAAAAACGAAAAAATCCTAAGATTACCGAATAATTCATCATCATAAGATAATAAGGAGCAAATATCCATTGAAATTTTATATTCCTATTTTGAAGAATAATCCCAAGCATGGCAAGAAAATATAAAATGGCTTGCATGATGAATAAATAAATATAAATAGCATTGGAATTGCTAAATAGTAAAATAAAGTTTAAGATAAATACTAAGAAAAGTGCAAACGGTATTATGAGCCATCTTAATACTTTATGCGAAAAGTATTGGAAAGTTAATAATGGATGTTTAAAAATATTGAAAAGGCTAATCTGTCTAAAAAGTGTTTGAAATCCTCCGTAAGCAATTCTGATTTTTCGTTTAAATTCTTCCTGTATATTGATTGAAGCATCTTCGGCAGCAAATGCATTAGGAGCATAAGTTATTCGATATTCTTTTTCGGCAATTTGCATGGATATGGTAAAATCATCCAAAATAGTATCTTTTTTTATTGGAGTAAAAAGTTCAGTACGTATGGCAAATAGTTCGCCTGCGGCTCCTAGTGCTGAGTTAATGTTCGATTCGTAGGTTTTTATGAGCGATTCGTATTTCCAATAAATGCCTTCTCCGGCATTTACTGCACTATTTTTATCTTTGGTTTCAATTCTTTTTTCACCGGCAACGCACCCTACCTTGGGGTTGCTAAATGTAGCCACAATATTTTTTATCGCCTCTTTATTTAACATCGAATTGGCATCAGAAAAAATAACGATAGGTGTTTCTACAAACTTCATTCCGCGGTTTATAGCTCCTGTTTTGCCTTTTCTTTCAGTTTGGTGGTAGATATTAATTTCAGGAGTATATTTTTTTAATTTTTTTACGGTATCATCATCAGATCCGTCGGTAACCCATATTTGATGTATTTTTTCCTTGGGATAATCCAACAAAAGGGTATTTTTTACTTTTTGATCAACAAAATCAGATTCGTTATATGCCGCAATAAACATTGTAACTTCGGGGAATTCTCTAGTATCAGACTTTATTGCTTTTGATTGAAATATTTTTATACAAAAATTTATAATTAATAAAAGAAGGGGATATCCAAAATATGAATAAACAATGATGAGTAATAATATCCAGAAAATAGTTTCCACAAAAAATTATTTTATAAAATTTACTGCCTCTTTAGCAATTTTTGTAAAGTCAAAATTTGTAGCAGCGAGGTTATAAGCATTTTTACCAATTTCTTTTTGGGTATCTTTATTTTGTATTAAATGTATTGCTCTATGTACAAATTCATCACCAGTATTTGCAATTATAATATTTTTTTTGTCAGTATACGGAATACCTTCAGCCCCCAAAGAAGTTGAGATTATTGGTTTTTTTAATGCCATCGCTTCAATAATTTTCACTCTTAACCCGCTTCCTGAAAAAAGAGGGACAATTAAAGGGCCGTTATTGCTCATAAAATCATAAGCATTTTCAACTTCTCCAATAAATTTTATCGCTGGTTTATTTTGTAAGTAATTAATGAACCATTTTGGGGCATTACGTCCTGCAATTAGTAATTCTGTTTTTGCTTTTGTTTCTAAAATTTTATTCCAGCATTTATTAATAAACCAAATTAATCCGTTTTGGTTTGGGATCCAATCTAAAGCTCCGATAAAAATAATATTTTGGTGGTATTTGTTTTTTTGTGTTGTTGGTATTTTTTTAAAATCAATGCCAAAAGGAGCAATATCTATTGGTTTGGTATTGCCTAATGCTGTATATTTTTCTGCATCGAATGGTGAAATGGGCAAAATAAAATCATAAGAATTTAAAAGGGATAATTCAAGTTGTTTTAAGCGTTTAGCTAAAATGTTATAGTATAATTTTTTAAAGAATGATTTTGTTTCTATGGAATTTCTTTCCCAGATTTTATATTCAATGTTATGAGGTCTGTAAATAATATGCCCCGAAAAGATTTTTTTTATTGAATGTATATATTGAAGCATATAAAGTCCTTCGATCTGAATTAAATCAAAGTTTTGTGATTGTACTATTGCTGTTAATTTTTTTAGATATTTTTTTGAAAAGAATCGTTGGGCTATATAAGGTTTTTTTGAAAAAAATAAATTAAAGCTTAATTTGAAGATTGAAATATGTGTATTTATTTTAACTCCCTCAACGGTAATTTTGTGTTTATATTCGGGATCTATTAATTCTGATTTATTAAAATGCTTATAGGTTTCCATATTGAACAAATAAACTTGATGCCCATTTTTTATATAACCTTTTGCGAAGCTTAAGATAGCCAAGGATCCACCATCGGGTGGAAAAGTTGCTTTATTTGCCAATTGTAAAATATTCATCTAAGAATCTTTCTTTGTAAAACGTGAGAATATTTTCTTAAAGAAAGTAGTATAAGCTTCAGTGCTTAAAATTACCGAATCGGTAGTTGCTTTATATGTTAAAAATATCCCCAACGGGCCTAATACAAAAGAGGAAAGCCACATTCCAATATATGCAGGCAACACCCCCTGTCGAACAAATTTTTCGCCCGATATAGATAACATATAATATAAAATGAATAAGAGTATTGAAGCAACAACGGGAGTTCCAAAACCACCTTTTCGAATAATCGCACCGAATGGAGCTCCAATAAAAAAGAAAACCAAACAGGCAAAAGATAAAGTGAATTTTCTATGCCACTCAATTTGATGTCTTCTGATACGCTCTCCTTTATAATCAAATTGTTTTTTGCTGTTATTAATTTGATTTTGGGTAGATCGGGCATAAGTTAAAGCATTAGCAATGGCTTCTTTCTTCTGGTTTAGTGTAATTGATTTAAAAAGACTATCGGGATGAAAAAAAAGCTTTTGTTGATTCGTAGAATCTTTAATTTCAACTTGCTCTATGGTATCAGCTATTGAAGTATCATTTATGCTATTTGATTTAGGAGTATTTTTTTTAATAGGTATTCTTTGAGGTCTTGAATTTTTAATCTTTTCATCTGAAATTATTTTCTTTGTTATTTTATTTATGTCACTTTTTTTTGAATGATTAAATTTTTTCACATCTTTAGTATATAAAAGTTCATTTTTAAAATAATTACTTCTTTTAAGTTGAGATGTAAAATTTATTATTTGTTCGTTGAATTGATTGTTTAATGAATCTTCAGCAAGCTCAAGTTGGTCAAGACTAAGCATTTGGAAATTATTCTTCCACAGGTCTTCATCGCTTCGTTCAAAACTTAATCCGCTAAGGTCGATCATTACCGTTTGTTTTTCAAATTTATGACGTTGGTGAGGATAGACTTTTTCTTTTTTTCTCCGTTTATTTTCCTCCACCTCTTCATAAGAATATCCGTTGTAAAGGGTTAATATAAGATTTCTTTCATCGGCTGTCATTCGCATATAACCAGAATCGGCAACGGTAACTTGAATATTTTCTTTATTTTTGGTATGATCATAAATCATAATTTCTTCCAATAAATTTGTTTTATGATTTTTTTTGCCGATTTTAATACTATATCCATCAATCCCATTATAAAACATTCCGGCTTTTAATTGTAGTTCAGGTTTTTGATTTTTTACATCATAAATAAGCGCAACTGTTTTTAAATTTGTATAGGGAATAATATGATTGGAATAAAAGAACGCTCCGATATTAATAATAATAATTAAGTATATGAGAGGCAACATAAATCTTTGTAAAGATATTCCTGCTGATTTGATTGCGGTAAGTTCAAAATTTTCACCAAAGTTTCCAAAGGTCATGATGGATGAGAGCAAAACAGCAAGAGGAAGAGCCATTGGAACAAGCCGTGCCGATGCATATACAATTAATTCTAAAATTACGGTCCATTCTAATCCTTTTCCTGCAAGATCGTCGATGTATTTCCACAGAAATTGCATTAATAGGATGAAAAGAGAAATAAAGAAGGTAAGAACCAAAGGTCCTATATAAGATTTTAATATAAATATATGTAATCGTTTCACTATAGCTGTTGCAGATTTTGGTTTATTATAAAACGACTACAAAAATAACTTATTTTATGAAAATGAAAGGAATGAATGATTAATTATTAAAGACCCAGGGTATGTTTTAATTCAGCAATCTGAGAATTCCATAAATCAATCGCATCATTTTTTTCATCATCTTCAGCAAAATCTGTAATTACAAGGGCTACTTCGCCGGTAAGATCATCTTTTCGAATTTTGAATTCAAAATAGGTGTCTTCATCATCTTCAGTCCATTGATATCTTACCAGTTGGTTCTCTTTTTTAGTTAATAATTTTGCTGATTGCTCTGAACCATTCCATATAAAAGTATAAATATCTCCATTGATATTAATGTCATCTGCAAACCATTCAGATAAACCTGCGGGTGTTACAAGTCTTGGATATAGAATCTTAGGAGATGAATTTAATGAATATTCTAATTCAATTTTATTTTTCATGTATAAATTATTTTGTAATAGTAATTCTTTTCTTTATTTGCAATATATGAATTTTTTTTAGAAAAAAGGTAACCAAATTATAAAAGATAAAATAAAATATTATATTTGCACCCCATAAATAATGGCGAGGTAGCTCAGCAGGTTAGAGCGCATGATTCATAATCATGAGGCCGGCGGTTCAAGTCCGCCTCTCGCTACTGAAAGCAGCATGGATATTTCTTGCTGCTTTTTTGTTTTTATTTTTTCAAACTCGATTTTCTTTCCACCAGTTCAGTATTTAAAATGGTGGTCACCGGGCCGTAATTCTCGTTACTTTGGATTCTTTTGAGTAATAATCTTGCCGCATTCTGTCCCATTTCAAACCCTTTTTGATCTACCGTAGTAAGTTCGGGTTCTGATATCTGAGATATAAAGGAATTTGTAAATCCCACTACCAGAAAGTCGTTAGGAACATCTTTATGGATAGATTTTATTGCTTTTATTGCTCCAACAGCAGTAAGGTCATTTACGGCAAAAATTCCGTCGATAGTAGGTTGTCGTCGTAATAGTTCCGGAATTAATTGGAAAGCATGTTCTTTAGTATCACAAATCTGTATTGAGTAATCGTGAATGGGCAGGTTTGTTTCGTTAAGTGCAGCAAGATAACCTTCTTTTCGATTTTTGCCAATATCTAAATTTAACGGGCCTGCCAGGTGAATAATGTTCTTACAGCCATTATCAATTAAATGCTTTGTGGCTTTGTAAGCGCCATCATAATCATCAACAATAACTCTGTCTGCATTAACCACATCGCACGAGCGGTCAAAAAATACCATTGGCACACCAATTTCTTCTATATTTTTAAAATGATCGAATTGCATGGTTGTTTTGGCCATAGAGATAATAAAACCGTCAATATTGCTGGAAAGCAAGGCTTGTACATTTTCCACTTCTTTGTAATACGATTCGTTCGACTGGGCAATAATGATATGATAACCGGCTTCGTTAGCCACTTTTTCTATACCACTTATTACGGTTGAAAAAAAATAGTGAATAATTTCCGGTATGATCACACCTATTATTTTGCTTTCTTGTTGTAAAAGGCTTAAAGCAACTTTATTGGGTTTGTAGTGTAATTTTTCAGCTAAATCGTTAACATTCTTTTTGGTTTGCGGGTTAATATCCGGATGATCCTTTAACGCTCTCGAAACTGTAGAAGGTGAAATATGCAGAATTTTTGCAATATCTTTTATGGTTACCTGATGACCTCTCATTGTTGAAACAATAATGTTAAATTTTTGTTATGAAAGAAAGGAAAACTAATCCAATTCTCAAACATTTTAATGAAAATTTAAGAAAAAGTTTATAAAAATAAAAATATATTATAAAAGTTTACCCTCCTTTAAATTCGTTTCGCAAACGTTTGAAACAACATGTACACAACTTTTATACTTGTCTAAATATTTGATAATAACTGAGATGTGGTTGATTTTGGTGGAGTGTTTTTGTAATTTTAACAATGAAAATTTAACCCTATAAATAAATTATCAAAAATATGGAAAAGATTCGTTTAACGTTAATTTTAACATTACTTAAAATTCTTATTCCTGGCGTTGTTTTATCTCAGATTACGGTAACAGGTACCGTTACGGATGCTGATGAGGGAACAACTCTACCTGGAGTTAATATTCAGGCGGAAAATACAGGAATTGGTACAATTACGGATGTTGATGGCAATTATTCGATTACGGTACCAGAAAATGCTGTTTTATTGTTTTCTTATATTGGCTATGCCACACAAGAGGTGGAAATAGGCAATAGAACAGTAATTAATATTGCCTTAGAACCACAAACTGAGCTTTTGGAGGAGATTGTTGTAATTGGCTATGGACAGGTCCGCAAGGACGATGCCACTGGAGCTATTTCAACAGTTTCTGCCAAAGATTTTAATCAGGGGTCTATTACCTCACCTCAGGAGTTATTAACCGGTAAAGTTGCCGGGGTTTCCATTATCTCTGATGGAGGAGCTCCTGGAAGTAACTCTTCGATTCGCATTCGTGGAGGATCATCCCTTACCGCAAGCAATGATCCATTGATTGTTATCGATGGGATTCCTGTAGATAATACTACTATTGCAGGTATGAGCAATGTGCTTAACTCAATTAATCCGAATGAAATTGAAACCTTTACGGTTTTAAAAGATGCTTCGGCTACTGCTATTTACGGTTCCAGAGCATCAAACGGTGTAATTTTAATCACTACAAAAAAAGGTACTGAAGGAGCTGAAATGTCTATCGACTATTCATCCAATATGTCAATTAGTGAAATTAAAAAAACCGTTGATGTGCTTTCTGCTGATGAATACAGAGATTTAGTAACCCAATTAGATAATAATGGGATTATTTCTGACGGAGCAGCAGATAAACTGGGAAATGCAAATACCGACTGGCAGGATGCGATCTATAAAACCGCCATCGGACAGGAGCACAACCTGGGAATTTCCGGTTCTGCCTTTAATATTCCTTACCGTGTATCAGGAAGTTATTCCAACAAGGATGGTATCCTGAAAACCAGTAACAATGAAAGAGCTACCGGTAATCTCAGACTTTCACCCAGCTTTTTTGACGATCATTTAAAAGTGAATGTGGGGTTAAAATATTCTCATATTGAGAATCGTTTTGCCGATCAGGGAGCTATTGGAGGTGCTGTCCGTATGGATCCAACCCAACCGAAGTATAATAATGTGGGTTTGTATGGTGGTTATTTTACCTGGTTAAACACTTCCAATACACCTAATAACCTGGCAACCATCAATCCTATGGCCCAGCTGGACTATACTTACGACGAATCGAACGTAAATCGATATATTGGTGATATTCAACTAGAATATAAATTTCATTTTTTACCTGAATTAAAAGCCAATTTTAAATTAGGATATGATTATTCCGATGCACAAGGTGATAAAGATATTGATCCTAGAGCATCATGGTATACTTACGGGAGAACTGAAATAAATAAACATTACACGCAGGAGAAAAAGAATGAACTGCTTGATTTTTATTTAAACTATAATAAAGAATTGCCTGGAATTGATAGTAAAATTGATGTTATGGGTGGTTATTCATGGCAACATTTTTGGGATGCAAACGAAGATGATATCTTATTCAAAGATGGAGAGGAAAAAAATATTCAAGGAGAAAAGGAATATTATCTGCTATCATTCTTTGGACGATTAAATTATACTTTTAAAGAGAAATATTTGTTAACATTTACTCTTAGAGAAGATGGCTCTTCTAGATTTTCTGAAGATAATCGATGGGGTTTATTTCCTTCTTTGGCTCTGGCCTGGCGTTTATCCGAAGAAGATTTTATTAAGGATCTGAATGTATTTAGTAATTTAAAACTTCGTTTAGGATACGGACAAACTGGGCAACAAGATATTGGTGATGATTATTATTCTTACATGCCTCTATTTATAATTAGCGACCAAAATGCAATGTATTCTTTCGCAGACCATGCTTTTTATACTATTAAACCTAGTGCTTATGATCCTAATATTAAATGGGAAACCACTACAACCTATAATGTTGGTCTTGATTTTGGATTCTTTAATAGTAGATTGAATGGTTCATTAGAAGTTTATAAGAGAGAAACCGAGGATTTGCTAAATAATATTCCTGTGGCAATCGGAACTAATTTTGCTGATAAAATTACTACGAATGTAGGAAACCTTGAAAATACAGGTTTTGAATTATCGTTAAATGCGGTTGCCTACGATAAGGAAGATCTATTCTGGAGTATTGGAACCAATTTCAGTTATAACCAAAATGAAATTACCAAATTAACAAAATTTGATGACCCCAATTATAAAGGAGTAGATGTAGGCGGAATTAATGGAGCTACCGGAAATACCATCCAAAAACATGTGGTAGGTAATGCAGTAAATACTTTTTTTGTTTATGAACAGGTTTATGATGCCAATGGAGATCCAATCGAAGGTCTGTATGTTGACCGCAATGAAGATGGTATTATTAATGATGAGGATAAATATTTCGCTGAAAATCCGGCACCGAATATGATGCTGGGATTCTCTACCCGGGTAGAATATAAAAATTTTGACTTTAGCTTAAATGCACGGGCACATTTTAACAACTATGTTTACGATAATGTAAGCTCTGACAATGCCCGTTACGACAATATATTTACCAACGATTACCTGGGTAACTTAACTACCGATATCTATAATACAGGATTTGTTTCAATGCAACCAAGTTCTGATTACTACTTACATAATGCATCATTCTTAAAATTGGATAATATCACCTTAGGTTACACCCTGGATGATCTTATTAATCCGGTTTTAAATAATATCGGGGTTGGTCTCAGAATCTATGCCACCGTCCAGAATGCATTAACTATAACTAAATACGATGGTCTTGATCCTGAAATCCAGGGTGGAATTGATAATAACATTTATCCAAGGCCCAGAATTTATCTTTTAGGTATAAGTGCAAGATTTTAGAAATACAAAAAACGTATAATCATGAATATAAAATTAAAAAAAGTAATATTTTTCGGGATGATGATCATTACATCCCTGCTTGTTGTATCTTGTATCGACGATCTGAATACTGAACCACTGGATAAGGATGTATTAACTCCAAACAATGTATTTGCCAGTGATACTGCTTATTTGCAACTTTTGGCTAAATGTTATGCAGGTTTTTCAGTTACAGGACAACAAGGACCTGCCGGAGTGCCCGATGTACTTACAGGTGACGAAGGTGAGTCACACTACTTACGTCAGGTATGGATGGCACAAGAACTAACTACGGATGAAGCTGTGGTTGGATGGAATGATAAAACAATTAAAGATTTTCATTACCATACCTGGTCTGCCTCTGATGTTTTCATTGCTGGCTTATATAACCGAATCATGTTTGAAGTAGCAATATGTAATGAGTTTGTTCGAAGAACAGAAGGTATGGATGAGTATAAAGTTCATGCAGCTGAAGCTCGTTTTTTAAGAGCGTTATCCTATTGGTATGCCATGGATTTTTTCGCTAATCCTCCTTTTGTTACTGAGGATGATGAACCGGGAGCTTTTTTCCCGGAGCAAACAAACAGGAAGGATTTGTTTGAATATATTGAATCTGAACTTCTTGAAATTAAAGATATGATGAGCGAGCCCGGAATGGCTGATTATGGAAGAGCAGATAAACCAGCAGCCTGGGCATTGCTGGCTAAATTATATTTAAATGCCGAAGTATATATTGGTGAACCAAAATATACCGAATGTATTACTTATTGTGATTCAATATTTGATGCTGGTTATTCATTATCACCAAACTATTCGCATTTGTTTTTAGCCGATAATCATACCCAAACCAATGAAATTATTTTTGCTATACGTCACGATGGAGCCGCCACAAAATCTTATGGTGGTACGAACTATCTGGTTCATGCAGCTATTGGCGGTACAATGACCAACTTGCTCGATAACTATGGCGTATCAGCAGGATGGGGAGGTTTGAGAACAACCAAAGCATTAATTGAAAAGTTTACCCTGAACAATGATTCAAGAGCAAGAACGTTTCAGGATGCTAGTGATGCTAATGAAACTTGGGAAGCTATGGTTTATATTGGTGACCATACTCTTGAGATTGATGATATTGGTATCTTCGAACAAGGATATGGTTTAGTTAAGTTCAAAAATGTAACCTCTACCGGTGCACAAGCATCCAGTGATGAATGGACAGATACCGATTGGCCGGTTTTTAGATTAGCCGATATCTATTTAATGTATGCCGAAGCGGTTTTAAGAGGCGGATCAGGTGGAGATATAAATCAAGCACGTAAATATATCAATGAGTTAAGATTCAGAGCTTACGGCGATGATTCAGGAGAAATTTCAATCAATCAGCTTACGCTTGATTTTATTCTCGATGAACGTGCTCGAGAGTTATATTGGGAAGCACACCGTAGAACAGATTTAATCCGGTTTGGTAAATTTACCGGAGATGATTATCTGTGGCCCTGGAAAGGAAGAGTTAAAGAAGGTACTGCAACCGATGATAAATACAAACTTTTCCCTATACCGGCGTCTGATTTAAGTGCAAATCCTAATCTGGTTCAAAATCCTGGTTATTAATAATTTAAACAGAAACGAATTATGAAGATTCTTAAATATATAACGCTTATTTCAATTTTTGCATTTGCCTTTATGGCATGCGAAAAAGATGATGATTTAACTAAGATTGAAGAAAGTAGCTTTGTTGCTCCGGTACTTTCCGGCATCACTGCTGACCAGTCCTTCGTTTTAGTTAAAGATACTACTGATGTTGATTCTCTAAAAGCTGAATGGGTAGAACTAACATGGTCTAAAGCCGACTATGGACAATTATTGGCTACCAGTTATACTATTCAAATAGATAAGTTGGGTAATGATTTTGCTAATCCACTTGAGATTAATGCATCTAGCAAAACTGAATTATCTATTCTGGTTGAAGAGATCAATACGAAGATGTATAACATGGCTGATAACTATTATCCTCCTTTGGTAAAAGCAAATGTGGAAATCAGGTTAAAAGCCAAGGTATGTGAACATGTTAGCATTCTTTATTCAGATGCGATCCCTTTTTACTTAACTCCCTATGATGCGGGTAAACCTAAAATTTATGTTACCGGTACTCACCAATTGGATGAGTGGGACTTTTCTTCTGCACCGACTCTCTATTCGTTGAATGAAGATGAAGTGTATGTTGGTTATATTTATTTAACAGCGAGTGCTGATTATCTGTTAAATAAAACTCCTGAAACCTATTTTGGTGCTGGAGTAACAGAGGGAACCATTTCAGCTGACGGGCCTAACTTAACCAATGCCACGGAAGGAATGTACTGGATGACCGTTGATACCCTTGCAGAAACTATTAACAATGAACTGCGTAATTGGGGACTTATTGGATCATGTACTCCCGGTGGTTGGGATAACGATACCGATATGGAATGGGATGCTGAATCCGGAAGATTGAAAGTGACCCTGGATCTTACCCAAAGTGGAGACCTTTCTGAAACCGGAATTAAATTCAGAGCCAATGATGACTGGGGCATTAACCTTGGAGATGAAGAAGGGGATGGAGTTCTTGAAGAGGGTGGCAAAAATATTGCTGTACCTGAAGCAGGTAATTATACTGTGTATCTTGATTTAAGTAATCCTGAAAGATTTACCTATGAACTTATTAAAAATTAAAAAAAATAAAGCAATGAATAAAATTAAATATTTATTGATCATAATCATGGCTGCATTGATTTATTCGTGCGCTGAGGATGATTTTGATAATCCTCCTGCTCCACAAAATTTTGATAATGAAGGACCGGTTCTGATCGATACGATAGATAATCAAAATGCCATACTTTTAAAGCAAAATGAAAGTATGACATGGGATACCTTAACATGGAACCCAGCTGTTTTATTCGAAGGGCAGGGACTTGTAACGCATTATGCTATTCAAATGGATGAACAAGGAAATAATTTTGCTTCATTATTTGAAATTGAATCGAGTACAACTACTGATACTAGTATTGTAATTACAGTAGGAAATTTGAACGCTAAATTACTCGAAAATGGATTTAGCCCTCTGGATACCATTGATCTTGAACTCAGGGTGAAGGCTTTTGTTCATCCTGATTTAGATTCGGTATATTCTGATGTTTATCCTTTTACCGTTACAACCTATAAGGATATTGCCGTACCGGATGAACTCTATATCTTTGGTGATGCAACGGCTGTAGGATGGGGAGCTGATACTTCCCTGGCGATGTTAAAAGATGACGGTAAGTTTATTAAGTATGCTTATCTGGAAAATGACACGAAATTCCGCTTCCTGAAAGCGCAAAATACAGATGATAATACTTACAATGCGGGAAGCTTAATCACCCTTAGCGATAATGTGGAAAAAGCCGGTGATGAAGAACATAACTTCTTATTCACAGGATCTACCGGATGGTATCGCATCGAAGCTGATTACCTGATGAGCAGCTTAAACATCACTGAGCATGTTGCCGGTGCTGAAACATACACCTATGATTATCCTGCCATTTATTTAGTGGGTGATTATAATTCCACCGACGGAGTATGGGATGCCGTAAATGCTCCTGCATTTACCCGGGTTGAAGAAGGTGTTTATACCATTGAAAAACCATTGAAAGATGGTGCAATGTTTAAGTTTATCGGTCAGCAGGATTGGGGTGACCTTGAATGGGCTAATATCCAGGAATCAGGAAACTCAGGAATCATCGGACCCAAAAATGTAAATGGAGATATTTCCTTTGATGGAGCTGATAAAACCTGGGAAATTAAAGTTGACCTGAAACAAGGGATTTATACTTTTACCGAAATCCCAACCCTCCCCACCGAACTGTATATGATTGGTGATGGTGTTGGTGACTGGGAATGGACAAATACCGATTTACCCATGATTCCTGTCCATAGTCATCCCGAATTGTTCTGGAAAATTGTTTGGATGAACGAAACCGGAGCATTTAAAATTGCTCCTGAAAAAGCATGGGGGAATGACTTTGGATATGATACCGACCTGGGAGGTGGTGAGTATTCTATTGGTGGAACCAATGTACCCGTACCCGGCACTGCAGGTTACTATATGGTGGTGGTTGATCTGGAAAACAATCTGATATCTGTTGTTGAACCCGAAGTTTATTTAATCGGTAATACCGTAGGTAGTTGGGATACAGCAAATCCGGATGCTAAATTTACCGTAGATAATGTGAATGAGGTAATTACTATTACTAAAGATTTAGCTGCCGATGAAATAAGGATGTATGCCTGGCATTCCTATTTTACCGACTGGTGGCAGTCTGAATTTATAGTTTTGAGTAATGTAATTGAATTCAGAGGCAATGGCCCCGATCAGGAAAGAGTTAATGTTCCAGCAGGTTCTAATACCGTTGAGTTAAACTTTCGTACTGGTGCTGGTTCAATTACAAATGAATAATAACATAAAATTTAAAGAAGAGGCTGTCCAAAAAGAATCGCAAGTGTCATTGCGAATGAAATGAAGCAATCTATATTTGTTGAATATCAGCAGATTGCTTCACTCGTTCCTCGTTCGCAATG
>Ga0209931_1000039_pt1 | contig 66523 bp, 57 predicted proteins | sample SalPonR1_B_D1_MG_FD_185697 | JGI IMG/M metagenome (GOLD analysis project Ga0209931, IMG submission 185697) | Salt pond soil microbial communities from South San Francisco under conditions of wetland restoration - Salt Pond MetaG R1_B_D1_MG... ...
TTCAATAATATCATTATTGTTTTCCCTTTCCTCAGAAATCCAAAACTTATCATCAATCATCCAGTTTTCAATTACTGAATAATCATCATTGGTGTTCGCTTCAATTTCCGGGGTAAAATCGTTTGCTGAATTTTCTGCCTCCCAAAACTCATCGTTTGTCATCCAGTCTTCCAGTTGTGAAGACTCCTCCCTCAGTTCTGTTTCCTTTTCTACTTCAAAACATTCTAAACAAATGTTGTTCTGATTTTTATTATTTAAATCAATCGCATTAGATACATTCACAATTCCAGCTAATAAAAAAGCTAAAGTAATTGTTTTTGTCATTTTGAAATATTTTTTTTTCATGGTAAACCTCCATTTTTTTAATTAAAAAAATCATTAATTTTCGATACAAAGTTAATCATTTTTTTATTATTTAGAAACAATCTAAATAAAAATAATACAAATTTTAGGTTAAATATTATTTCATAATTAATAAACAAAAGTGGCCTGAAAAAATTCAGGCCACAAACCTTCATTAAAAAAATCTCGGAATATGAAGGCAGGAAAATTTTAAAATCATCATAACCTCTGACACTTTATCAGTAATGTTTTAATAAATTTTAGCTCCGGTCAAAATTATATTCAGTCAAATGACGTAAAAGAGTCAAATTTGATGCTTGTACTTCAGAATATTTTAATTACTTTGAAGTTTTAAATAAAGAATGACTCATCCTAAAATTCATATTGTATCTTTTGCTATACCCTATCCTCCTGATTATGGTGGAATTATTGATGTTTTTTATAAAATAAAATCACTATGGGAAAACGATGTGGAAATTATTTTGCACTGTTTTGAATATGAGCGTAAGCGAAATGATGAATTGCTAAAATTCTGCAAGAAAGTTTACTATTATCCCAGAGATAAATCACTGGCAGATTTTTTTTCATTTAAGCCATTCATAGTAAAATCAAGAGTATCTAACGCTTTATTAAAAAATCTTTTAAAAGATAATTATCCGGTTTTACTAGAGGGTATTCATTCAAGTTATTATTTATCAAAACTGTTAATAAATAAGCGTAAGGTAATTTTACGAACACATAATATTGAATATAAATATTATCGTGCGTTAGCAAAAAAAGAAACCCGTTTTTTTCGTAGGTTTTATTATTTAATGGAATCTATAAAACTAAAAAGCTATGAAAAAAAACAGGTTTCCAGAAACTGTTTTATATCTGCCATCTCTCCCAATGATTATTCGTATTTTTATTCTTTAAATCCCTATACAATCTACCTTCCTGCATTTCATGCCAACGAGCAGCTTATGACAAAACCGGGAAAAGGGAGCTTCATTTTATTTCATGGCAATTTATCGGTAAACGAAAACATTACTGCAGCAGGATATATTTTAAAAAACATTTGTCCAAAAGTTAATTATCCGTTTGTATTTGCTGGTAAAAACCCACCACAAAAGCTTATTGATAAAGTTAAAAATAATAAAAATGCCGAACTAATTATCAATCCTTCAGAAGAAAAGATGAATGAGCTAATCCGCAATGCACATATTCATTTATTAATTACTTTTCAGAATACCGGGATAAAACTAAAACTCATTAATGCTCTATTCGGTGGTCGATTTTGCCTTGCAAACACACCAATGGTAAAAAATACACCACTGGAACCCATGGTTCATATAGCCAATACTCCCCAACAGTTTGTTACTGAAATAAATCACCTGATGAAACAATCATTTACCGAAGATTTGCTGAACAATCGGAAGCATTCCCTGTTAAAAAATGTTAATAATAACCTTAATGTACAAAAATTAATACCTTTGTTGGATTAAATTTTTACAATAAATACATTTAAATATTCTCAACCAATGAAAACTTGTTTAAAAACGCTTTTCTTGCTTTTATTCGTCAGTAGTGCTACATTATTATTTGCACAAGGTTATGAAATAAAAGTTAACATAAGTGACCAACCCGATGCGGAAATTTATTTAGGATATTATTATGGAGATAAAACGTATGTAAAAGATACTGTCAGATTAGATAATAAAGGTAAGGGAGAGTTTAAGGCCGACACGTTACTTCCTCAAGGCGTTTATATTATCGTATTGCCCTCCAAAAATTATTTCGATTTACTAATTGGCGATGACCAACAATTTTCCATTGAAACCACTTCCGATGATTTGGTTAAAAACATGAAGTTTACTGGCTCAAAAGAAAATCAGGCTTTCAAAGAATACCAGGAGTTAATGATGAGTAATAACAAAAAATCATCGGAGCTTCAATCCAGATTAAAGGAATTAGATAACTCATCCGATTCTGCCCAATTAATCCGTAAGGAACTAGAGCAAATGAGCCGTACGGTTAAAAATAAAATTAATGAATATGCCCGGGCCTATGATAATAGTATGTTTTCTTTAATTATTAATGTGGTAAAAAATCCCGAAATTCCCGAAATTGAAATCCCGGAAGGAACAAACAACCCCGATTCGGTTCGTTGGTTTCATTCATACAATTATAATCGCCAGCACTATTTTGATCATATCGATTTTAAGGATGAACGATTTTTATATACTCCGGTTTTTCATCATAAGCTAAATACTTATTTCACCAAAATTTTAATCCAGGATCCGGATACTATAAATCATTATATTGATATTATAGCTGCAAAAGCAAAAGAGAATGAAGAAATGTTTCAATATGTAATGCGCTATTTTATTAACACCTTCCAGCGAAGCAATATTATGGGAATGGATAAAGTTTTTGTACATGTTGCCGAAAACTATTATTTAACAGATGAAGTTGACTGGCTAGATGATAACACCCTTAAACGAATAAAAGAGCAGGTAGCTAAATTACGTTTTAACCTGATAGGAAATAAAGCCCAGGAATTAAAAATGGAAACCAGCACTGGTGAATATGCTTCACTTTATGATATTGATGCAAAATTTACTATTCTCTATTTTTTTGAGCCCAATTGCGGACATTGTAAAAAAGTTACACCCCAACTTAATGAAATTTATAAAGCGTTTAACCGTGATGAAGTTGGAGTATTTGCTGTTTACACACAAAGAGATAAAGAAGAGTGGAAGGAATATATTAATGATAATCAATTAAACTGGATTAATGTATGGGATCCCAATAACACCTCTAATTTTAGGTTTTTTTACAATATTTACAGTACTCCAACAATATACCTTCTGGATGAAGACAAAAAAATTATTGCCAAAAGAATTGGGCACGAATCGGTTCGAAAAATTATTGAAATGGAGTTGGAAAAAGAAAACTAAAGCTACGAAGAGGTTGTCCAAAAAGGGTTTATTCCAATATATACACTTCGACAGGCTCAGTGTGACATATTGGTTGTTAGCTCATTGTCATATTGAGCCCGCCGAAATATGAATAACTAAAACCCTTTTTGGACAACCTCTTTTTTAGTTTTTATCCGAATCTTTTATCAACACCGAAAAAATAAAAAGCACAATCACCGAAGCCACAAAGATAACAAACAGCGAAGTAAATATTTTACGCATAACATCTTCGAGCGAAATGACTTCCCAAATGCCTAAGATGGAAATTACGGTTATTAACAAAATAAAGGTGATGAGAATGTACGATGTAACTTTCTTTAATCCTTGCATAGCGAATATTATTTAGTTTGTGTTTTTAAAAATAAGGATAATTCATCAATGGATTTAAAAACAAATGTACCTTTTTCACTATTAAAATTCCAGTTCAGTTCATTTTTCACGTGTTTAACCTCTATATGGTTGATGGCAGTATTTCCTTTATCAACAGCATAATTCAATCTTTCCAGGGCTTTTCGTGTCCAGTTATAAGGCAACCCGTCTCCAGTAAGCCCAATTTTTTTGGAATGTTTTCGTTTGATTCTGAAATCACCTTTTAGCTTATCAAAATTCAGGTTTGATTCTTTAAAAATCCTATTCAGGGTGTCGCTTAAAATCAGATCCTCAGGAGCACCTTGAATAATCTCATCATCCAACATCAGCCAGATTTTATCGGCTTCCTGTATGGCTATATTTAAATCGTGGGTAGAAAAAAGGATGGTTTTATTCTCATTTTTCGATAAATGATTCAGCAGGTGTACAATCTCATATTTATTGGGCAAATCAAGAAAAGCAGTAGGCTCGTCTAATACAATGATTTTGGTATCCTGTGCAAGGGTACGGGCAATCATTACCCGCTGGCGTTCACCATCGCTTATCTCATTTACATTTTTATGGATAAATGACTTCATCCCTACCATTTCCAAAGCATTTAACGATTGCCGAATATCTTTTTCTTTTAATTTTCCAAACCAGCTGGTATGGGGGAACCGTCCCAGTGAAACCAAATCAAAAACTTTTAAGTTACTTACATTTACAATTTCAGTAGACACAAAACTTACCAGTCGTGCAAACTCATTTCTTTTAAAAGATTGTATTTTTTTATCCAGAAATAGAACTTCTCCTTCCAAAACATTTTGTAAACCGGCAATATTTCTAAGTAAAGTACTTTTACCAATTCCGTTTTTCCCTATCAGGGCAATGAGTTCACCTTTACGGCCTGAAAGATTGATATTGTCAAAAAGGATGTGATTTCCTTTTTTGGTTTTTGAATAACCGATGGCAACCTTTTGTAATGTTAATATGCTATCATCTTTGACCATAAATTACCCTAAATTTGATAATTTTTTATTACGAATAATTATCCATATTACGATAGGAATACCAACTAATGCAGTAATTGAATTAATGGGAACCGTATTTTCTTTACCCGGGATTTGAGAAATAATATCGCTAAAAAGCAAAATAATTCCACCTAAGATTAAAGTTCCAGGGAGCAAAATCTGATGATTTGCGGTTTTGAAAATCATCCGTGCAATATGCGGCACGGCAATACCAATAAATCCTATAGGCCCGCAAAAAGCGGTTATACTGCCAGCCAGTAAACTGGTACTGAAGAATATTAAAAATCGTGATAACCCCACATTTAAACCCATACTTTTGGCGTAGTTCTCTCCCACAACCATGGCGTTTAATATTTTTACAGATAAAAATGAAATAGTTAAACCCAAAAATATTCCCGGAATTAAAACTTTAAGCTGCGAAATAGATACGCCCCCCAAACTTCCCATAGTCCAAACCACAAAAGCTTTAAGCATCGATTCATTACTAAAATATTGTAAAATATTGACTATAGCTGTGGTAGCGCTACCAAACATGATTCCTAAAATCAAAATAGTCATAATATCCTTAACCCTTATCGAAACCATCAAAATCAAAAAAAGAATTAATCCGGATCCAATCCATGCGGCAAAAACGATAATCCAGTTTCCAATAACTCCAAACTGGCTTATTACAGCAAAAGATGAAACTCCCATGATTACAATAGCCACCCCCAAACTTGCTCCGGCGCTTATTCCTAAGACATAAGGACCAGCCAGAGGATTTTTAAAAACGGTTTGCATCTGCAGTCCGCTGACCGACAATGCAAATCCGGCAAACAAGGCTGTTAAGGCTTTAGGGAAACGAAACCTGTAAATAATGGTTAAATACTCTGGATGGTTAGTTGATTGTCCTGTAATAATTCGCCATACTTCATCTACAGGTATATTTACCGAACCGGTAAATATATCGGCTATAAACAATAGAACAAGCAATAAGCTTAAAACAATCCACAAGATGATATTTCGGCTTGTATAATCCAATCTTTTCTGCTGATTAAATTTGAAAATCAAAAGAAATGTAAATTTATGGAATTTCCAACTTTGTTAGTTAATAGATCGATAATAAACCAATGTATGATTAGGAAGTAGCTCAGGGTGAAAAATTTTAATTAAATCTTTTAATATAATATTTGGTTCAACGGTTCCTTTTTCCCAGTAATCATTACCACCCCATTCATTTTCCTGTTGGTTATTATTATATATTCGACTACGCCAAAATGGAGTAAATTCCTTAAAACGATCATCTATTTTTACAATTTCATGTTTATGCTTAACGGTTCCTGTATTTAACCAAACATCCGCATTATTTGCTTCAACAAATACATGTTCGATATCAAGTGGAATACTTTCACGTGAATTATTCTTCCGCCATATATATTCACCTCCTGCATCAAAAACCATTTTAGCAAGAAAGGAATTGCCACCAGGAACATACCAGGTATCTTTCCATGGTAATCCAAATAAAACCTTTGGTTTTCTTTTTACTGAAACAACAAGTTCTCCTAAATGATTATATTCATTTTCAATTTGCTGAAAATACTCTTCTGCTTCATTTTTCTTATCATATAACGCAGCAATAAATTTTATCCATTCTAATTTTCCTAATGGATGAGTTTCTAAATATTCCGGAATAATTATTGTTTCAATACCCAAATCATTTAACTTTTGATTATAACTTGATACTTCACTTCCAACACCATAAGTTATAACAACATCAGGATTCATACCAGCTATAAGCTCATAATTTAAATGATTTTCATAGCCTACATCCACAATCTTATTTTGGTGTATTTTATCCAAAAGTTCTTTATTATTTACAAACTTTGTTCCTGATACACCTTCAATCGAATGAATTTCATCTAAAATATCAAGAAATGCAATATGAGATGTAGAAAGGCAAATAACTTTTTGTAAAGGGATGACAATTTTTTTTGCATCTTTTGGAATCGGAATATTTATTTTTTCATTACGAACTAAGGCATAACGATATTGAATTTCTTCAGCTCCCTGCCAGGGATTATGTATAGTAAGCAATTTGTAATGATCGTAATATTCTATAGAAAACCCTTGTGCATATTTTACATTTAAAGAATGGATCTCTAAATTTTCTTCAGTATTTTTCTTTTGTGGAGTTTGACAAGAAAGTAAAAAAAATAATAATATTAAAGTATAAAAATTTTTCATTGTGCAAAAATCAAAAATTAAAAATTCCAATACAAAAATATATTTATCTTAGCTATTTATCCATAATTAATTAATATTTAATTATATGAAAGTGATATAAAAACCTTATTCGAATAGTTACGTATATCTATTATAGATCTTTATGCGCTAACTCGCTATTTCTGTTTTTTATTATGATAAAGAAAATTTTTATAACCCTGATTCTAATCTTTTCTATTTTCTGTAATAGGTTATCAGCAGATTTTTTACAAGCAGATACCCTTTTTTTTAAAGGAAACAACGACTATCCTCCTTATCAACTTCTTGATAAAAATAATGTCCCTACTGGATTTAGTGTTGATTTGTTAAAAGCAATTGAAAAAACGATGGGACTAAACATTTCTATTGAGTTAGCTCCATGGAATCAGGTAAGGTCTGAATTAGAAGCTGGTAAAATTGATGGATTAGCTGCCATGTCTTATTCAAAAAAAAGAGAAAAAAATGTAAATTTTTCCACTCCATACCTTTACATTACTTATGATGCTTTTATTCGTAACAATAGTAATATTAAATCAATTGAAGATATTAAAAATAAAAAAATCATTGTCGTTAAAGATGATATAATGCACGATTACCTAATTAATAATAAAATTACCGATCTAATCATCCCGGTAAAAAATTATCATACAGCATTAAGATTATTATCAGCAGAAGAGTATGACTGTGCATTACTTAATAAAATTCAAGGAGAATTTACTATAAAAGAATTTAACTTAAGTAATTTAACCCCTCTCGGTGAAGCGATACAAACTCAAGAATTGTGTTTTGCGATAAAAAAGGATAATCCACAACTATTAGCTCAAATAAATGATGGATTGCAAATTTTAAAAGCCACTGGCGAATCCGACCGTATTTATAATAAATGGTTTGCCGTATATGAAAAAAAAGACATTAAAACACAAGTATTTAAAATTATCATCTGGATTTTTATCCCGTTTTATTTAATATTGGGAGCTATTCTTATTTGGTCTGGATCACTCAGAAAACAAGTAGCCCATAAAACCTCCGAATTACAAAAAGAATTAAGCGAACGAAAAAAAGCTGAGCTACAGCTTATTCATAAAAAATCGTTATTGAGTTCAATGATTAATTCAATTCCCGACCTAATTTTTTATAAAAATAAGAAGAATCTTTACATAGGTTGTAATGATGCTTTTTGTAAATTTAATAATAAAACCCGTAATGAAATCATAGGAAAACAAGATCATGAAATTTTCCCAGAAGAAAAGGCTAATTTTTTTTATAGTACCGACCAAAAAATTATAGAAAACAACGAACCCGTTAGAATGGAATCGTGGGAAAAAAATGTGGAGGGGGAACATTTTTTATTAGATACCTTAAAAATTCCTTTTGTTGATGATGATGAGAATACCCTTGGCATAGTAGGTATTTGCAGAGATATTACTGAAAGACAGGAATCTGAAATAGCATTAAAAAAAGCCAAAGAAAAAGCGGAAGAATCAGATCGCCTAAAATCAGCATTTCTAGCCAACATGTCACATGAAATAAGAACTCCCATGAATGCTATTATAGGTTTCTCAGATTTATTAGTCGATACTGATACAGATACTGATGAGCGTGAAGAATTTGTTAGTCATATTAATAACAATTGTAACACTTTACTTCATTTAATTGACGATATTATCGATTTGGCAAAAATTGAAGTCAATAAGTTGACCATTACAAAAAAAGATACGAATGTAAATAAATTAATGCAAGAGCTTTATGATACATATAACGAATTCAGAAAAAAATTCAATAAAGAAAATATCGAAATTAAACTAGATAAAACGAATTACAAGGATAATTTTATTTTAACAACAGATCCTTTCCGGGTAAAACAAATATTGATCAATTTACTTGACAATGCTTTTAAATATACAGAAATAGGATATGTTAAATTTGGATATAAAATATTATATGAAGAAAAAACAGTGAAATTTTTTGTTTCCGATACAGGCATTGGAATTCCAAAGGATAAACAAAAAGAAATCTTTAAGCGTTTCAATAAATTAGAGCCAGATAAATCAAAACTTTATCGCGGAACTGGTTTAGGGCTAACCATTACAAGGAATATTGTAAATAAACTCGGTGGTGACATTATGTTAAATTCAGAAATCAATAAAGGTTCAACGTTTTACTTCACATTACCTTTAGAAATTATTGCTGTAAGTGAAATGGAAAAGTTTAATAAAACAATTCAAAAACGACAATACAATTGGAAAGGAAAAACGTTACTAATTGCTGAAGACGAAGAAAGCAACTACAAATACCTTGAAATGTTACTAAAAAATAAAGGGTTAAATTTACTGCATGCGATCGATGGTAAAGAAACCGTAGAAATTTTCAATAGCAGAAAAGATATAGATTTAATTCTTATGGATATAAAAATGCCTGTTTTAAATGGTATAGAAGCAATTAAATTAATTAGGCAATCAAATCCTGATATCCCTATAATAGCACAAACAGCTTATGCAATGCAAGAAGATAAAGAATTAATCCTTCAATCAGGATGTAACGATTATTTACCAAAGCCAATAAAAACAAACGAGTTGATTAATAAGCTCAATCAATATTTATAAAAAACTGGCAAAACTTTCTAATCAAAAGGGATTCGTCCCTTTAAGTTATCTAAGCAAAAATAAAGCGGTGTTCCTGCATCTGAAGAAGATAATTCAAACGATAATCTTTTCACTCTTCCCAGTGGAGTTAAATCAACATACTGCCATTTATCCACAATGTAATCTTCATTATCATCATCAAAGCGGTAATCGGCCAGAAAAAAATCAATAGTCCCTGTAATTTGTTCTTCCATCCCTATACCCTTAATGGTAACTTTAAACCAATCTGGGTCGCGACCATCTCTTCCACCAAATTCTTTAGCATAATCGTATCCGTATAAAATAGCCAGGGCTGTGTAAGTAGTATTGGCTAACTGAACAGACCTGGGTTCTTCTCCATTTATGCTGTCTTTAAATGTAATTGAAACTTTGCCCAGCTGGTGTCCTACTGCATAATTATTTTCTTTAGAATCTTTATTTTCAAAATAAACGGCAAACATACTTTCGTCATTATATAACTCATAGTTAATAATATTAGAATAGGCAAAACCGCTCCAGGTATTCCAATCGGGATAATATTGATTATGAAAAATTTTATTTCCAATGACAAAAGCTCCAGAAAGGTCAGATCCATTCCAATAAGATTCTGCTTCTAATTCAAGCTTCTCAAATGTAGCAATATCAGTTTTAAAATTATCTTCATCGGTACAACTTACTATAAATAAAAGCATTAAATTAACCAGTACAAGAAATATATAATTAACAAAATGTTTCATGTAATATAAAATAAATTAAAATTAAGAAATCCTCTTAAATACTCAAAAAGAAAAACTTAGTATGGTTTAAATAAATAAATCAGGCCCAAAGAAAAATAATTATTGGGAGCATATTGCGATAAGCCAAAACCACCAGCAAAATCAAGTTGAACTTGCGGGTGAATTAAATAGGTTACACCTCCATTAAATTTATTTTGAGCAGTCATATATTTTGAAAAATCACCATAAACTTCAATAAACGTGCCTATTTTATCAGTTACCGAATATCCTACAACAAAAGTATAAGAACCTATCGAATAATCAACATAATCTGGAAATTCTAGAGCAAAGCTATAACCTACAGATAAATTATTGGGTAAATTATGCCCAAAGGTTAACAGCATCTTTGTACTATGGTATTTCTGAAGGAAATCAATTGCACCGGTATTTGCAATAGTTATATGTCCAATAAAAGCAATTTGAGGAATCCAACCCTTTTCATCATGAACATGTATTTTTCCTCCAATTTCAATCGGAGAAAAACCTTTAACATCACTAAATATAGTTCGTTTAACATGGTTATAGTCCATACCCAACCGCAATTCAAAATAATCGAATAAACCATATCTTAACAGCATAGATGAATATGAAATATTAGTAATCCTGTCATTTACCGTTTCATAAATAAATCCATCCTCAAATTGGAAATATCCTTTTGGAACAAGGTAAGTTGATTCAGTTTGATCAGGCCTGTCACCAATTAAAACAACGGTATCTTTATCCTGGGAAAAAGAGATGAAAAAAATTAATTCAAAAATTAAAATAAAAAAACTGCGTTTCATATAAAAAAATAACCAATTAAATTTTTGTTAATATATTAAAAGATTGTGTTAATAACAATAATTTGATGTTAACAAAAGCATTTGTATTTTTGTTTATCCCAAATCAATTTAGGCATGACGAAAGAAAAAATAAAAGAAAGAATTGAAAAATTAAGACAAATATTACATCATCATAATTATCAATATTATGTTTTAGCTCAACCTGAGATTAGTGATTTTGAATACGATAATTTATTAAAAGAATTAAATGAACTTGAAGAAAATAATCCACAATTTTTTGATGCAAACTCTCCTACCCAACGTGTAGGAAATGATACTACACTCGAATTTAAGCAGTTATCACACAAATATCCAATGTTGTCGTTGGGGAATACTTATTCACCTGAGGAAGTTACCGATTTTATCCAACGAGTACAAAAAGGACTTAATAGAGAAGAAACAGAATTTACCTGCGAATTAAAATTTGATGGAGTAGCCATCGGGTTATCATATATCAAAGGTGTTTTAAAACAGGCAGTTACTCGCGGCGATGGAGTTAAAGGCGATGATGTTACTAACAATGTAAAAACCATTCGCAGCATTCCTTTAAAATTATCAGGGAATGACTTTCCCGAAGAATTTGAAATCCGTGGTGAAATCTTATTACCTCATAAAGGATTTGAGAAAATTAATAACGAACGTATAAAAAATAATGAGCCACCATTTGCTAACCCAAGAAATGCTGCTGCAGGGACTTTAAAATTACAAAAATCAGCAACTGTAGCTAAAAGGCCGTTAGACTGTTTTTTATATTCGATTTTAGGTAATTACTTACCTTTTAATACACACTATGAAAATTTAACCAAAGCCCGTGAATGGGGATTCAAAGTTTCCGAACATATTAAAATTTGTAAAGGAATAGATGAAATTTTTGAATATATTAATTACTGGGATAAAGAACGACATAAACTACCCTTCGGTACCGATGGGGTAGTAATTAAAGTAAACAATTACCAACAACAAGAGAAGCTTGGATATACAGCAAAATCGCCCCGCTGGGCTATTGCCTATAAATTTAAAGCAGAACAAGCCACCACAAAATTACTTTCTATTCAATACCAGGTAGGACGTACCGGAGCAATTACTCCAGTGGCAAACCTCGAGCCAGTTTTATTGGCTGGCACAACGGTAAAACGGGCTTCGTTACACAATTCCGACCAAATTAAACTTCTTGATATTCATGAAAATGATACCGTTTTTGTAGAGAAAGGTGGTGATATAATACCCAAAATTGTTGGAGTTGATAAAAGAAAAAGAAAGACAGGAAGTAAAGAAATTGATTTTATAAAAAAATGTCCTGAATGTGGAAGCGAATTAATAAGAATTGAAGGCGAAGCAAAACATTATTGTCCTAATACAGCTGGATGTCCTCCACAAATAAAAGGGAGAATAGAACATTTTGTAAGCCGCAAAGCCATGAATATTGGTGGTGCTGAAGCAACTATTGAAGCTTTATTTAATAAAGGATTAATCTCCGATAGTGCCGATTTATACTATCTTACAAAAGAAGATATTTTATCTTTAGAACGTTTTGGCGAAAAATCGGCGAAAAATTTATTGCAAAGTATCGAAGAATCAAAAACAGTACCTTTTCAAAGAGTACTTTATGCACTTGGAATAAGATATGTTGGTGAAACCGTTGCAAAAACCATAGCAGCTAATTACCCATCAATTGATGAGCTTATGAATGCATCATTCGATGATTTAATTGCTATTGACGAAATTGGTGAACGCATTGCTCAAAGTATTATCGACTATTTTAAAGATAAACGAAATATTAAGATTATTGATAAATTAAAAAATGCAGGAGTGCAATTAACTAAGGATAATTTGACAGGCACACAAACCGATAAATTAAAAGGACTCAATATTGTTATTTCTGGAACCTTTAAAAATCATTCAAGAAATGAACTGAAGGAAATGATTGAAAGCAACGGTGGTAAAAATACAAGTTCAATATCATCAAATACAAACTATCTCCTTGCCGGTGAAAATATAGGACCTAAAAAACTGGAAAAAGCAAATAAATTAAATATTCAAATCATTAATGAAGATGATTTTCTTCAAATATTAAAGTAAATTCTTGATGTAAAGACTAAGGAATACCATAAATTTTAATATACTTGTAGCGTGAATTATTTAGATAAAATAAAAAAATTAATTGGAAAATTAAGTCTTAAAAGAAACTTAAGAAAAAATAATCGTCAGGTTAAAGTACACAATTTTAATTCGGCCCAAACTGTAGGTATTATTTTTAATTCCCCTGACGAAGCATCATTTTCTATTGTAAAATATTTTTTGTCCTTTTTAGCAAACAACAATTTAAAAGTTTTTGCTCTGGGTTTTGTTCCTGAAAAAAAAATCCCTGAGAATTTATTATTGCGTAAAGGAATTAACTTCTTTTGCAAAAAGGACCTTAACTGGTTCTATAAACCAAAAAACGAAGTGATCCATCAATTTATGCAGCAACATTTTGATATTTTAATTGATTTAAGCTTAAAAGAATATTTCCCTTTATATTATATTGGACAATTGTCTAACTCATCGTTTAAAATTGGCAGGCAATCTGAAAAATATCAATATCAGGATTTAATGATAGATATTGGTAAAAATCATTCTATTGAATATCTTATTGAGCAAATAAAACATTATTTAACACTCATAAATCAATAAAATTATGAATAATAAATTTGTTGGAACGGGTGTAGCCATTGTTACACCATTTAAAGATAATTTGGAAATAGATTTCGAAGCCCTGGAGAAACAAATTGAGCATTTAATTTCTAATAATATTAACTACCTTGTGGTACTTGGTACTACAGGTGAGTCAGTAACCCAAACCAATAAAGAAAAAGATGATTTGGTTAATTTTATAAAACGAAAAATTAACCATCGTATCCCTATTGTTTTGGGTATGGGAGGTAATTATACATCATCAATCGTAAATAAAATCCATAATACAGATTTTAATCAAATTGATGCGATTTTATCTGTTGCCCCTTATTATAACAAACCAAGTCAGGAAGGGCTTTATCAGCATTTTAAAGCCATTACGCAAGTGTCGCCTGTGCCTGTAATTTTATACAATGTGCCAGGACGAACAGGCTCGAATATCCAAGCCAAAACAACCTTACGCTTAGCCCATGATTTTGAAAATATAGTTGCTATAAAAGAAGCATCGGGAAACTTTTCCCAAGCTATGGAAATTATTAAAAATAAACCATCTGATTTTATTGTTGTTTCCGGTGAAGATGCACTTACGCTTCCTTTAATGTCGATAGGTGCTTCGGGTGTAATCTCCGTTGTAGGGAATGTTTTCCCTAAAGAATTTTCAACGATGGTACAGCTAGCTTTAAGTAACAATTTTGCCGAAGCTCTGGAGAATCATTATAAGTTAATAGAGTTGATTGATTATTTATTTATTGAAGGAAATCCAGCCGGAGTTAAAGCTGCTCTTGCCCATATGGGTATTATTAAAAACAACTTAAGATTACCCTTAGTTCCTGTGAGTACTGAAACGAATAAGAAAATTGCTGAGACAATAAAAAAAATTAAGCAGTAATCATTTATTATGGTCTGAAATTTGATCTAGCAATTACATATTGTTAAATAAAATATTTAATGGAATGCATAAAATATACTCTATTGTTATTGTAACATTTTTAGTATTCACCTTCTTTGGATGTTCCCCAAAAAGACAAGTACAAAGAATTTCAACAGAGCAGACGACTGATTTAAGTGGCCGATGGAATGATTCCGATTCCAGAATGGTAGCTGAAGAAATGATTAATCAGCTTTTACATGATCAGTGGATTCGTTTCTATAAAACAAAAAATCCCAATAAACGGCCCATATTAATTGTTGGGTTAATCAGAAATAAAAGCCACGAACATATTGATGCGAATACTTTTATAAAAGATATCGAAAAAGCAATCATTCAAGATGCCTCAGCAAGATTAGTACAAGCAGGAGCCAAAAGAGAAGCTCTTAGACAGGAAAGAATGGATCAACAGAATTTTGCATCATCAGAAACAGCAAAAAACTGGGGACTTGAGCTGGGAGCAGACTATATGCTTCAAGGAACGATTACTTCCATTGTTGATACCTACAAAAAGGAAAAAATAGTTTATTATCAAATTAACCTTGAACTATCACACCTGGAAACCAATGAAATTGTTTGGATTGGTGAAAAGAAAATTAAAAAATATATCAAAAACTAAAATGAACCGTTAACATTATCTTTCAACCAAAACCTAAATGAAGATTTTTTCACCAAAATATAAGCACTTTATCTTCATTTCTATATTAATCTTAACAGGATGTGCAACCTACTATACTCAAACTATTGATTTTCAAAATTATATTGTTTCCGGGAATTTCCAACAAGCTAATAATTGGTTAGAAAAAAATAAAAACGAAGCAACGGGAAAAAATCAACTATTATATTACTTAAACAGAGGATATGTTTCCTGGATTTTACAAAATTATAATGAAAGTAATTTATACTTTACAAAGGCAGAACATTTAATCGAAGATTATATTAAAAATTATTATCTCGAAGCGCTTACCCTAATTTCAAATCCGAATGTAAAACCATACCGCCCTGAAGATTTTGAAACCATAATGGTTAATTATTTTATGGCTTTAAACTATATTAAGCTAGAAAAATATGATGATGCCCTAGTTGAATGCAGACGTATAAACATTAAATTAAATCAGCTTAACGATAAATATAAAGACCATAAAAATCGTTATCAACGCGATGCTTTTGCCCATACCCTGATGGGTATTATTTATGAAATCGACCATGACTATAATAATGCATTTATTGCTTACCGAAATGCTTTAACTATTTACGAAACAGATTATAAAGAATATTTTAATATCCCCGTTCCTTCACAACTAAAAAAGGACTTATTAAGAACAGCTCATCTTACCGGATTTTATGATGAAGTAGCTTATTATGAAAAAAAATTTGGAATGAAATACCAACATCATCCAAAAGATAATGGAGAGTTAGTATTTTTTTGGTTAAACGGATTTGGCCCGTATAAAACAGAAAACAGCATTAATTTTGTTAAAGTTCCAAATCAAAGAAAAGGATATATCACCTTGGTTAATGACGAGTATAATCTCTCCTTTCCTCTTTATATTGGCGATAAATCGTCAAAAGAAAAAAAAGCTTTTGAAGAATTACGTTTTTTCAGGGTTGCTTTTCCCAAATATGTAGAACGTCCTCCCGTGTATAATAGCGCTGCAATATATCAAAACTCAAATATTTATAAATTAGAACTTTTGCAAAATATTAATGATATTGCATTTAAAACACTAAATGACAGGATGGTCCGTGAAATGGCCAATGCTATTATGCGATTAGCTACCAAAAAAGCTTTAGAACTGTTGGCCGACGAACAAGATGAAGGTTTAGGGACTTTAATCAATATTGTAAACACCATCACTGAAAAAGCGGATACCCGAAACTGGCAAACAATTCCTTACTCTATTTCCTATAGTCGTATTCCTTTAAATACAGGCAATAATAAGTTGATCTTAAAAACAAATTCATCCAAAGGAACATCTAAAACACAAATTTTTAATTTTGTAGGAGAAAAAAACAAAATATTTTTTCATACTTACCATACAACAGCAAGTTATAACCCTTATCATTAAAATAAGGCCTCCAATTTTTTAGAGGTCTTAATAATAAATAAAGTATGATTAATTACCTATTACGGTTTTAATTCGCTTGTGCTCTACCATGGCAATTCTTATATTTTTTTCCACTACCACAAGGACATGGATCATTGCGGCCAACTTTTTTCTCAACCCTTACAGGTTGAGCTTTTTGCTTTTTATTCTCCTGGTCACCACCAACCTGGTCGGGTCTGCTGGTTTGATATTTACTATAGTCAGTTTTTCTTCGTTTTTCTGCTTCACGAACCTGATCGGGATCCTGAATTGGAATATGTCCTTTAACCAGGGTAGCAACTACATCACGATTTACTTTATTAATCATTGTTTTGAATAATTCAAACGATTCAAATTTATAAATCAATAATGGATCTTTTTGCTCGTAAGTCGCTGCCTGTACCGATTGTTTTAAATCATCCAGTTCGCGTAAATGCTCTTTCCAAGCTTCATCGATATTCGCAAGAATGGCTGACTTCTGGTAAGATTTAACCAAATCGCGGCCTTCTGTTTCGTACGATTTTTTTAGGTTGGTAATCACCTGTAGCGTTTTTGCACCATCTGTAATGGGTACTACAATATTTTCATACGTTTGTCCGCTTTTTTCATATACATTTCTAATCACAGGATAAGCTTGTTTTGCAATAGCTTCTTCTTTTCTTTTATACGTTTCAAGAACAATCTTGTACACTTTATCGATTAAACCTTCAGCATTTTCTTTCAAAAATTCTTCTTCACCAAATGGAGACTCAATAGAAAAAGTACGCAATAATTCAAATTTAAAACCTTCAAAATCGGCATTTTCCTGATAATCATAAACTGCATTTTCGCAAACATCCGACATCATATTGGCAATATCAACCTTCAATCGTTCGCCATATAACGCATGTCGGCGTTTTTTATAAATAACTTCACGCTGGGAGTTCATTACATCATCATATTCAAGCAATCGCTTACGAATCCCAAAGTTATTTTCTTCAACTTTTTTCTGAGCGCGTTCAATTGATTTTGAAATCATAGAATGTTGAATCACCTCTCCTTCTTTCAATCCCAGGCGGTCCATAACACCAGCAATTCTCCCCGATCCAAATAAACGCATTAAATCGTCTTCGAGAGATACAAAAAATTGAGAGGAACCTGGATCTCCCTGACGTCCGGCACGCCCACGCAACTGACGGTCTACGCGTCGAGATTCGTGCCGCTCAGTACCTACAATAGCTAAACCTCCTGCTTCTTTTACTTCATTAGAAAGTTTAATGTCGGTACCTCGACCTGCCATATTCGTTGCAATAGTTACCGTTTTCGATTTCCCGGCTTCAGCAACAATATCAGCCTCACGCTGGTGTAATTTTGCATTTAATACATTATGTCTGATACCTTTAATTTTAAGCATTCGGCTTAGAAGCTCCGATATTTCAACCGATGTAGTACCAACTAAAACCGGACGGCCATGATTCACCAGGTCAATAATTCCATCAATTACGGCATTATATTTTTCACGCTTCGTTTTATAAACTAAATCATCATAATCATTACGAACTATGGGTTTATTAGTGGGTATAACCACTACATCAAGTTTATAGATATCCCAAAACTCGCCAGCTTCTGTTTCGGCTGTACCAGTCATACCAGCCAATTTATGGTACATACGAAAATAATTCTGCAAAGTAATGGTAGCAAAGGTTTGTGTTGCTGCTTCAACCTTAACCCTTTCTTTCGCTTCTATGGCCTGATGTAAACCATCAGAATAACGACGACCTTCCATAATACGGCCGGTTTGTTCGTCAACAATTTTAACTTTATTATCTATAACTACATATTCTGTATCTTTTTCAAAAAGCGTATACGCTTTAAGCAATTGATTGATGGTATGAATTCTTTCAGATTTTACCGCATAATCCTGAAGCAATTTATCTTTTATAGAAAGCTTTTCAGATTCTTCCATTTCCGATTTTTCCAACTCGGCAACTTCAGAACCTATATCGGGCAAAACAAAAAATTTAGAATCATCCGATTTTGACGTAATAACGTCAATTCCCTTATCAGTCATTTCAATCGAATTATTCTTTTCTTCGATAATAAAAAACAGTTCATCAGTAACCTTATGCATATGCTTACTATTATCCTGCATATAATAGTTTTCGGTTTTTAGCATCAATGATTTATTTCCTTCTTCGGATAATAGTTTAATTAAAGCTTTATTTTTTGGTAACCCTTTATAAGCTTGTAAAAGTAAAAAACCCGCTTTTTCTGTATTGTTATCATTTAGTTCTTTTCTGGCTTCGGCTAATATCTGATTTACTAATTTTCTTTGCGCTTCCACAAGTGTTTCCACTTTAGATTTTAGCTCATCAAAAAGTTGCATATCACCTTTGGGTACCGGACCTGAAATGATTAAAGGTGTACGTGCATCATCAATCAATACCGAGTCTACCTCATCGACAATGGTATAATTGTGTTTTCTTTGTACCAGGTCTTCAGGATTAATCGCCATATTATCTCTAAGGTAATCAAATCCAAACTCATTATTGGTACCATAAGTAATATCAGATAAGTATGCTTGTCTCCTGGAATCAGAATTGGGTTCGTGTTTGTCGATACAATCAACGGATAAACCATGAAATTCAAAAATGGGTCCCATCCACTCAGAGTCTCGTTTTGCCAGATAATCATTTACGGTAACTATATGAACTCCTCTTCCTGTTAATGCATTAAGGAAAACAGGTAAGGTTGCTACTAAAGTTTTTCCTTCACCAGTAGCCATCTCTGCAATTTTACCCTGATGCAATACTATTCCACCAACAAGCTGAACATCATAATGTACCATATCCCATGTAATCTCATTTCCTCCTGCTATCCATGAGTTATAATACCTTGCTTTATCTCCTTTTATTTCAACATGTTCATATTTTGCAGCTAAATTCCGATCAAAATCATTACTTGTAACTTCAATATATTGATTCTCTTTAAAGCGTCGTGCAGTATCTTTTACTATGGCAAAAACAATGGGTAAAACTTCACTCAGCTTATCCTCAAGTTTTTGATCTATAATTTTATCAATTTTATCAATTTCATCATAAATTTTTTCTTTTTCTAAAACATCAATGTCATCGCTTTCAGCTTTGGTTTTAAGGTCAGTAACTTTTTCATTTTCTTCACGAATATGATTCAATATTTTCTGTCGAATATTTGCAGCTTCCGAACGTAAATCATCATTACTTAATTGAATAATTTTTTTATATTCATCCTTTATAAGTTCTAATATTGGAGAGATTTCTCTAATATCTCTTTCTGATTTATTTCCCAAAAACCTGGTTAAAATATTTGTAAGTAAAGCCATTATTTAATGTATTTATTTAAATTTTTGATTAGTCTACAAAGGTAATATATTATGCTTAAACAAAATTGTGAAATGCAAAATAATAATCGAATAAATACCGGACAATTAAATAAGATAATTTATACTATCCGTATAAACGAAGCAAGAAAAATAGACAATAATAAAAATCAATTTTAAAAAAAACACCACAAAAGTTGTGTCCAACTTTTGTGGTGTAATTCATACCTGAGACTATTTTTATTCTGAACCTCTAAGACTCATAATATCCCGATCAAAAATATACATATTTTTATCGCCTAACATGGTTAACTTATCGATTATGGTTTGTACTGAGGCTTCTTCTTCTATCTGTTCTGTTACAAACCATTGAATCCAATTATGTGTAGCAAAATCGTTCTCTTTAATTACAAGAGCTACGATATCATTGATTGTTCCGGTTATATATTTCTCATGTTCAAGAACCTGATGAAACATTTTATTGATAGTTTCAAATTCAACTGGAGGTTTTTCAAATGCTGGGATTATTGCGTGTCCACCTCTTTCTGTAATAAAATCTATAAATTTCATCATGTGCATACGCTCTTCTTCTGCTTGGGCAAATAACCATTTAGCAATACCGGAATAACCTTCTTTGTCAGCCCAAGAAGCCATAGCTAAATATAAATTAGAAGAGTAGCCTTCTTTTTCAATTTGTTCATTTAATATTTTTTCAATTTTCTTTGGTAACATAATGTACAATTTTAAAGTTTAAAATTTATTATTTGAATCTTTATTCAATCTAAATACAAAATAAAAGCTCAATTGTTCTATTCTATATCTAAATTAAATTCCTGCTTAAGTTTTCCAAGATTTTCATTTTTGGATAGCATATGTTTAAATTTATCTTCTGAAGTATATAATTTATTTGTATCCTCCTCTATTTCAGTAATAATAAGTTTTAAATCTATTGCGGAATTCTGGAGTTCTTGTTTTAAATAAGTCAATAATTCATTTCTTATTTCATTAATTTTCTGTTCCTGCAAATTATTATCAATAACAAAACTTACAATATAATTTTCTTCAAGTTTTGGGTCTTTAGAAGTAAGGGTGTTAAATATTCTGGGTTTATTTCCAAGATTATTAGAAAAAGCATGCCATTTCTCGATTAATTCTTTTTCAGAAAAGTCATTAACCTGAGCAATTGGTTCTGCTACTAAATTGGAATCTGGATTTTTATCTTTAGCTGTTTCATTGTTATTTTCTTGAACCTGAGATAGTTTCTTTTTTATCGAAAAAGATGAGATTTCTTTTAAATCAGATACAGGAGGTTTAATATTTTTTTTAGTATTGGAATTATCACGCTCTATTTCAGGTTTCTGCTTTTTTTTAGACGTTTGTTTTTGGGATATTGAAGAATCAGCCTCAGCTTGGTTTAATTCAGACTTTTTTTTTTCGAGTGTTATATTACACAACTCAATAATGGCTAATTCAACATGTAATCGCTTATTTCTACTCATTCGGTAGGAAACATCACATTTATTGGATATTTCGAGCGCCTGAAATAAAAATAATGGATCACAATTTAGGGTTTGTTGTTTGTAACGATCGCGAATATTAGCTCCCACTTCGAGTAATTGTAAGGTGGCTTCATCGCGGCAAACCAGCAGATTTCGAAAATGCTCACTAAGTCCATTAATAAAATGATGAGCATCAAAACCTTTGTCCAGGATTTCATTAAAAAGCAATAAAGCATTTGAAATATCGTGTGAAATAAATGCGTCGGTTAAATTAAAATAATAATCATAATCGAGTACATTTAAATTCTCAATTACATTTTGATAGGTAATATTATTCCCGGAAAAGCTTACAACCTGATCAAAAATTGAAAGGGCATCACGCATGGCACCATCAGCTTTTTGTGCAATAACATTTAAAGCATCAGTTTCATAGTCGATCTTTTCATTTTTCGCAATATTTTCTATATATTGAACCGTATCATCCACTTTTATCCTATTAAAATCAAAAATCTGACATCGAGAAAGAATGGTTGGAATAATTTTATGCTTTTCCGTAGTGGCAAGAATAAATACCGCATGTGCAGGTGGTTCTTCGAGTGTTTTTAAAAAAGCATTAAAAGCTTGCGCTGATAACATATGCACCTCATCGATAATATAAATGCTATATTTCCCAACCTGTGGTGGTATGCGAACCTGCTCAATCAATTGACGTATATCTTCAACCGAGTTATTGGAGGCAGCATCCAATTCGTGAATATTATATGATCGATTTTCGTTAAAAGCAATACACGATTCACATTCGTTACAAGGTTCAACTTTCTCGTCCAGGTTCTTACAATTTATGGTTTTAGCAAAAATCCGAGCACAAGTAGTTTTTCCAACTCCTCGTGGGCCACAAAAAAGATATGCCTGTGCCAGGTGATTATTCTTAATTGCATTTTTTAACGTTGTTGTAATCGATGATTGTCCAATAACCGACTGAAAAGTTGATGGTCTATATTTACGAGCTGAAACAATAAAGTTTTCCATAAATAAATATTGTGTTGACATGAACTACAAAGGTAAAATTTTTATAAAAAGTTCAATTTTAAATATTCTTTTTTTAAGAATTTATTTTTAAACACTTTTATGCTCATTTACTTACAATTTCTTTGCATGAAATAAAAAATATGTTAATTTTGCAGCTCATTTAATTTAAACTAAAAAAATAAAAAATTATGATGAATCAGTACGAAACCGTTTTCATTACAACTCCCGTTTTGTCTGAAGCCCAGATGAAGGAGACGGTTCAAAAATTTATTAAAATTTTAAAAAATGGTGGTGCCGAAATTGTGCACGAAGAAAACTGGGGCTTAAAAAAGTTAGCTTATCCCATTCAAAAAAAATCTACCGGTTTCTATTATTTAATTGAGTTTAAAGCCGAAGGTGAAACAATCCAGAAGCTTGAAACTGAATACCGAAGAGATGAGCGAGTTATCCGTTTCTTAACATTCAAGATGGATAAATACGCAATTCAATACAGCGAAAAGAAAAGAAGTAAAAAAGAACAAAAATCGGAGGAATAAGCAATGGCACAAAATCAATCAGAAATTAGATATTTAACTCCACCAACCGTAGAAATAAAAAAGAAAAAATATTGCCGGTTTAAGAAAAATAAGATTAAGTATATTGATTACAAAGATCCTGAGTTTCTGAAAAAATTTGTAAACGAACAAGGTAAAATTTTACCACGGAGAATCACAGGAACATCTTTAAAATATCAACGTAAAGTTGCTAAAGCAATAAAAAGAGCACGACATTTAGCTTTATTGCCTTACGTAACAGATATGCTTAAATAATTAAACGGAGGACAAAAAATGGAAATTATTCTTAAAGAAGACGTAAATAAACTTGGACATAAAGATGATATTGTAAACGTAAAAGACGGTTATGCAAGAAATTTTTTAATTCCCAATGGACTAGCCGTTATCGCAACAACTTCAGCAAGAAAAATGCATGAAGAAAATAAAAGACAAAGAGCACATAAGGAAGAAAAAATTAAAAATCAAGCACTAGAAGTTGCTAAAAAACTTGAAAACAAAACACTTACCATTGGTGCCAAGACTAGTTCAACAGGTAAAATATTTGGTTCAGTTAATACCATTCAGATTGCAGAAAAATTACAAGCTGATGGATTTGAAATTGACCGTAAAAATATAACTATTGCCGAAGACCAAATTAAAGAAGTTGGTAAATATAAAGCAAACATCAAATTGCATAAAGAAGTTACTGTAGAAATTGAAATTGAAGTAGTTTCTGAATAAAATTTACGATTACCATAACATAAAAAGCGGTTATCAAGGAGATAACCGCTTTTTTCATTTTAAAATAATAAGCTATTTAACGGCAATCGTTTCAATCTCAACTAAAGCTCCCAGAGGTAATTGAACAACGCCATAAGCAGCACGTGCAGGTGGATCTTCCTTATAAACCGAACCATATACTTCGTTCATGGCTTTAAAATTAGCCATATCGCTTAATAAACACGTAGATTTAACTACATTTTTATACGAATAACCCGCTGCTTCTAAAATAGCACCAATATTTTTCATTACTTGTTCGGTTTGTGCTTTAATGCCTTCGGGCATTTCGCCAGTTGTTGGATTTACAGGAACCTGGCCCGAAATGTACAACGTTCCGTTAATTTCAACTGCCTGACTATAAGGACCAATGGCTTTTGGTGCATTCTCTGTATAAATTATTTTTTTCATAAGATTAATGTTGTTTGGTTATAATGAGTAAAAATAACTTATTTTAGGCTGTCTAAAAATATTATAACATGAAAATTTTTGTGGTTGATAATTTCGATTCTTTTACTTTTAATTTGATCCATATATTGGAGGAATTTGCTACCGAAGTACATGTTAAACGAAACAACCAAATAAATCTTAAAATATTGGAAGAATTTGACAAAATTGTGTTTTCTCCGGGTCCCGGATTGCCTTCGGAGATAAAAATAATGTATGATATCATTCATTGTTTCAAAAATACAAAACCTATTTTAGGTGTTTGTCTTGGTCATCAGGCTATTGCCCACTATTTTGGAGCACAACTTATAAATATGAAAGAGGTAAACCATGGTAGAGAAAAACCAACCCAAATAATTCAATCCGATTATATTTTTAAAAATATACCGGCAGAATTTAACTCCGGAAGATATCATTCATGGATAGTAGATAAAAACAATTTACCTAGCATGTTAGAAATAACATCGGTAGACTCAAAAAACCACATCATGTCTATAAAACACAAAGAATACGATATTCGAGGGCTGCAATTTCACCCGGAATCCATTATGACTAAATATGGTTTTGAAATACTAAAAAACTGGGTAATGCATTAATTACAAATTATCGTACCATGATTTACGTTTGTCAAATTTCAGAAAATCTCTTAAGGTGGATGCTTTTACATTGATTTGAAAATTATAACTCTGATATCTTCCTACTGGAATCCAGTTAAAACTCATTTCCCAACAGTGCAAATCACGATGAATATTAATAGATGTAGTTGATAGCTCCTTTTCGGATATATCATAGTTTGCACTAAAACTAATTTTCCATTTTGGGGTTAAGCTAAAATTTCCTGAAATTCTAAGTGTTTGGGTAACTTTTGATTCGTATTTAGGTTTTGAATAAGTAAATTTATAATTAGCACTAAAATTCCATGGAATATCAAAATCAACATAATTTGTAATTTGTTGTTGATAATCAGCCATATCAGGATTTTGGTAATATCCCTCATCAAACATATTTCTTCCACTAGCATTAGAGTTTTCGCTTTGCCCTTTTTCAGGTGATTTAAAAGAAAAATCAAGGCTAAAATCAGCTCTTGTTAATCGGCCAATATTGCCACTCTTTTTCCACTCAAATGCATTGTAAACGTTCCCATTTTCATCTATAGCATATGGATCAACAGTTGCCCCAAAATTAATTTTTATTTTATTTTCCAGTAATGCTGTACGTCCACTAATTGTAATTGGGCTCCAATTTAATGAATCGGCAAAAATATTATACCCACTAGAAAACCTAAGGCTTTCCAATAATTTTACTTTTTTTTCTGTATTTGATGTATCTTTGTCATTACGGACTTTCATCTCCAAATTATTATTTAATCCCAAAGATATTGTACCACTCTGTCCAGGTGCAGAAGGGAATCTATATAATCCATTATCGAATTTTGAATATTCAACTTCTTTATACTCACCTCCCTGAAAAATTTCGTAGGAATCATAATATTGAGATACCATGCTTCCCATATCCGGACGATAAGAGATACTTGCAGAAGGAGTTAAAACATGACGTAAGGCAATAACCTTGGCCTCAGGATTTTTCGATAGAAACATTCCGTAAATATTAGGCCCTACGCTTAAAGATATCGAAGGTTCAAATAATTGTGCATATTTAATCTGCGAAATCGTATCGGTAATAACTGCTCCATAGATATCTTTATCTTCATTATAATAATTGGGGTCCCAATAACGATGAATATAATTGGGATAAAGTATACCAGTATATTGCAACCGTGGTGATAAATTAAAATGCTTAAGCAATTTAAAATTTGTACTTACTGGGATATTGTGCTGAAATCCATTTTTAAAATCAGAAAACTTAGTATCGCTAAACAGCAAAGAATCCTTAGTACTGATTTTATTTTCCAGCTTTGATGAATATTGCACTTCAATATCTTCATACCATTTTGTTTTCCCGGAAGCATTTTTCCTACGGAAAGGGTATTGCCTATTCATATCAAAATTAATTACCGGCAAAGTTAAATCTACACTATTATTTTTACTATTTTGAGATCCTCTAAAGTTTGCATTTAATCTAAAAGGGGTTCCCGGCCAATTTTTTGAATAAGCAATACTTGAACTTTTTGTATTCCTGTTTCTATCTTGAATATTTCTACTATGAATTTGGTCATATGAGCTAGAGCTAAAATTAACATTCGCATTAAAACTACTTGTGGGGTTGGCTTTAGGATCTTGTGAATGGCTCCATCGAACCTGAAAATCATTAGATTTAAAATAATCGGGTAATCCTTGTTCACTTTTAACCGTTTGCTTATAACTGGCCGAAAAATTACTATTAAACTTATACCGCTTTCTAAACCGATAATTCATATCTGTTCCCCAGGTACCTAAAGAATAGTAATCTCCGGTAATAGCAAGATCCATTTTATCATTTATTCCAAAATAATATCCACCATCACGCAAGAAGAAACCTAAGGTGTTATCTTCACCATATGAAGGAATAATAATTCCAGAAGATTGTTCATCCTGACTGGGAAAAAACCCAAAAGGTACAGCTACAAAATACAAAGGCAAATCTTCTAAAACCAAATAGGAATAACCAGAAATAATTTTTTCACCCGGAATAACTTTCGCTTTAGACATAGAAAGATAAAAATGAGGGTGTTCAGGGTTATCACAGGTTGTATATTTCCCGTTTTTCATTAAAAAATTATTATCATCCAGCTTTTTGGTTAATTGACTGTGCAAATAACCCTGTTCTTCTTCGGTAAAAACTTCTTCAATATATCCTTTTTTGGTTTTAAAATTATATTTAATGGTTTTAGCTTCAAATTTGTCATTTTTCTCAGTAAATATTGGTTTCCCAATAAGTGTACCAGTACTATCTAAAACACCACGAGCAAAAACAACATTATTTTCCTGATCATATTCAATAAAATCAGCTTCTAAAACTACCTCTCCATATTCAATTTTAGCTTTATTATATAAGTAAACCCTTTTCTGATCGCGAGATAAAACAATTGAATCCTGAGCATTATAAATAACTTTTGATTCTATTATATTTTCTGATCTTCTTAAAGAATCACTGGAAAGAGTATCTGATGGTATAGTATCAACTTCATTTAAAGAGATAGAATCTTTTATTTGGGTTTCTACTCCAACTGTATCTTCCTGTGAGAATGAGTAAATTGGCAATAAAACCAAAAAAATTAAATAAAAAACAAAATATCTAAATTTTAAATACAATTTTATTATACTATTTTTGTTCAATTATAGTTTAAATTTAAAGTTTCAAAACTAACTAAAATATTATATACATTGTATATGAAGAGGGATTTAAAATTGATTTTTTTTAAACAAAAAAGATACCATAAAATTATTTTCTTGTTGATAATTTTTACATCATTATTTTCAAATATATATAGTCAAGATGAAAATAAATACTCTATTAACACAGTAGTTATTGATCCAGGACACGGAGGAAGAGATGCTGGCGCCTTAGGAAGAATTGCCAAAGAAAAAGATATTGCCTTAGCAATTGCTCTACAATTAGGAACATATATCGAAGAAAATTTCTCAGATGTAAAAGTTATATATACACGAACAGAAGATGTTTTTATTCCATTAAATGAACGTGCTGAGATCGCTAACAAAAACAAAGCCGACTTATTTATATCGATCCACCTTAATGGGAACAAGAATATCCGTGCTTTTGGTACGGAAACCTACGTCATGGGAATCCATAAAACAGATGGAAATCTTGAGGTGGCCAAAAAAGAAAATGCAGCAATTCTTTACGAAGAAGATTATACAACCAAATACGAAGGATTTGATCCACATTCTGCCGAATCCTATATCATCTTTTCATTCCTTCAAAATACTTATTTAGAACAAAGTCTGAATTATGCTGCTTTTATTGAAAACGAATTCGAAACCAGGGCTTTAAGAAAAAGCAGAGGAGTAAAACAAGCCGGATTTCTTGTACTTTGGCAAACAACCATGCCCAGTGTATTGATTGAAGCTGGGTTTTTAACTAATCCACAAGAGGAAAAATATCTAATGTCAAAAGATGGACAGGAATATATTGCTTCAGCAATTTTTAGGGCTTTTAAGAATTACAAAAATACGATAGAAGCCAAAAGTAAATTTTCAACAAAAATTGATTCCCCCGAAAAAAATCAAAATGAAGATAGCCCAGTTTATTTTAAAATTCAAATTGCATCTGCCCAAAATCCTATCGAAAAAAATGATCCTTTTTTTAGAACCCTTGAAAATATTGAAGAATATAAATACAATGGAATGTATAAATATACTGTTGGCTTATCTTCGGATTACAATGAAATTAATAAACTGAAAAACAACATCGAAGACCAATATCCTGATGCATTTGTTATAGCAATAGACAGTACAGGAAATATCATTCCAATACAAAAAGCATTAAAAATCATAAATAACTAAACCTACAAACATGAAAATAAAAAAAGAGACAAAAATAGGAATAGCCGTTGTTGTTACTTTAGCATTTTTTATTTGGGGATTCAGTTTCTTAAAGGGTAAAAATTTATTATCATCAAATTATCATTATTTTGCTATTTACGAACATATCGACGGTTTGGCAGAAGCAAACCCCGTTCATTTAAGCGGATACAAAGTTGGTGTGGTTGAATCAATTAAATTTCATGATAAAAATAAAAGTAAAATTATTGTTCGTTTTTCAGTAAATAAAAATGTACAAATACCTCAAAATTCATCTGCGGTAATTTATCCTGAGACATTAATCGCCGGTAAAGCTATAAAACTTTTATTTTCAGCATCTAATAATTTTTATCAATCGGGTGATACGATACCAGGAACCCTTGAAAAAAATTTAATGACAAGTTTAAGCGAAGAGTTATTGCCGGTTAAAAATAAAATAGAAAACTTGGTAGTGTCAATGGATTCAGTATTAGCAATTTTTGATAATACCCGAAGAGATAACCTAAAAAAATCATTAGATAATATTCATCATATTAGTGATGACCTGGAAAACTTAGTAGATTCAGAAAAAATAAGATTGAAAAACATCCTGTCGAATGTAGAATCCATTTCGGGTAATCTAAAAAATAATAATGAGCAAATAACGACCATTCTAGAAAATTTCTCAAATATTAGTGATTCACTCAATCAGGCAAATATTAAGTCTACTCTATTAAATGCGAACAAAACCCTTGCAGAATTTAGTGAAATAACCCAAAAAATTAACCAGGGTCAAGGAACAGTTGGAATGTTAATCAATAACGATTCACTTTATGTTAACCTTAACAATCTTGCTGCAGATTTAGATAGTCTTGTAATTGATTTAAATGAAAATCCAAATCGATACGTTCACTTTTCAGTATTTGGAAAAAAGAATAAAAAATAAAGATTAAAAAATCTTCTATTAGATTAGACTAAATCTAAATTTAATTTTTTCTTAAAATAAATTTGAAATAAAAATTTAATTCTAATATTATTCTTTAGCTAAATTTTTTAAATGTTTAATTAACAATTTATTAACATAAGAATTATTTAAAAATCTAGTAATCAGGTCAATACATTTAATTTATTTTTTTTAAAAATTTAAAAGGCTGATTCAAAATTCAATATAATATAATTGAAAAATACAACAGAATTTTAATTTTTTTTTCATGTTTTTTTTCACAAATTTGTTAGAGCAATTAAAAAAATAGTAAAAATTTTAAAATCATTGATCGTTAAATGGATAATAAAAAGTATCAGGAAGTTTGGGACAATTGCTTAAAAATCATTAAAGATAATGTACCTTCAATTAGTTTTAGAACATGGTTTGAACCTATTGTACCAATTAAGTTAAATGACAACGTTCTTACTATTCAGGTGCCAAGTCCCTTTTTTTATGAGTATTTAGAAGAACAATACATTGACATTTTAAGAAAAACACTCCGCAAAGAACTAGGAAATAATGCCAAATTAGAGTACAGCGTAGTTATGGAAAATAGCTTATATTCTAATAATAAGCCATTTACTGTTAAATTTCCTACCAACAATAAAACAGAATTAAAAAATAAACCGGTATCAGTCCCTTTAAATTCCGAAGAGCAATCAATAAAGAATCCATTTATTATCCCTGGTATAAAAAAACTACATGTTGATCCAATGCTTAATCCAGACAATAACTTTAACAATTTTGTCGAGGGAGAATGTAACCGACTGGCCAGATCAGCCGGAAATGCTGTAGCCGATAATCCAGGTGGAACAGCATTCAACCCTCTATTTTTATATGGAGATTCAGGGTTGGGAAAAACCCATCTTTCACAAGCTATCGGAATTAAAGTGAAAGAGAAGTTTCCCGAAAAAACAGTACTTTATGTAAACGCCAATAAATTCCAAACCCAATTTGTTGAATCTGTACGTAACAATAATAAAAATGATTTTCTTCATTTCTATCAAATGATTGATTTACTCATTATTGATGACGTACATGAATTCGCTGGAAAAGAAAAAACACAAGATATTTTCTTTCATATATTTAATCATTTACACCAATCGGGGAAACAGCTAATTTTAACCTCAGACAAAGCTCCAGTAGAAATGCAGGGCATGGAACAACGTTTACTATCCCGCTTTAAATGGGGTTTATCTGCTGATTTACAATCTCCTGATTATGAAACAAGAATTGCAATCTTAAAACAAAAAATCTATAACGACGGCATCGAAATCTCTGAAGAAGTAATTCATTATATTGCATCACATATAACTTCAAATATCAGAGAACTGGAAGGAGCACTTATTTCTCTTTTGGCACAGTCTACCCTAAATAAAAAAGAAATTACCTTAGAGTTGGCTAAGATGATGATCGATAGACTGGTTAAAAACTCTAAAAAAGAAATTTCCGTAGATTATATTCAAAAAGTGGTATGCGATTATTTTAACCTGTCACCAGATCTGCTTCAGTCCAAAACCAGAAAAAGAGAAATTGTTCAAGCCAGGCAAATAGCCATGTACTTTTCCAAAGCCTTAACTAAATCATCGTTAGCTTCTATTGGAGCTTTAATAGGAGGAAAAGATCATGCAACCGTTTTGCATGCATGCAAAACAGTTAATAACTTAATGGACACCGACAAACGCTTCAAAAGCCAAATAGAAACCATTGAAAAAAAACTAAAAGTTTAAGTTTAGAAAAGCTCCTTAAGGAGCTTTTCTAGTTTTTATAGCACTACATTTTTAAAAGCAGGCAAAAATTAATTCTTTTTAAGATTTGTTTTTTTCATATTTGCTGTTCATAAAAAATAGTAAATGAACAGCAGAAGCATTATAAACGAGAAATGGCTTAAAGCTTCAATCATTGGAACTTTTTGGGCTGCTTCAGAGATTGTTTTAGGTAGTTTTTTACATAATTTTAAAATTCCTTTTAGTGGAAACATTTTAACAGCCATAGGAATTATTCTTTTAATTTCGATTAGTTATACCTGGAAAGAAAAAGGGCTATTTTGGCGTGCGGGATTAATTTGTGCCATTATGAAAACCTTATCGCCCAGTGCAGTTATTTTCGGTCCGATGATTGCTATTTTCAGTCAGGGGATATTACTTGAAACTTTCACTCGTATTTTTGGACGCTCCATCGCCGGATATTTGCTGGGGGCTATCTTTGCCATGTCATGGAATCTTTTCCAGAAAATTACAAACTACATTATTTTTTACGGATACAACATTATTGAAATTTATAAAAGTCTTATACAATATGCACAAGATCAACTTAACCTATATTTTAAAACATTATGGCTTCCCATATTAATTCTTTTAGCACTCTATGGTTTATTTGGTTTAGTGGCTGCTGTATTAGGCATAAAAAGTGGCCGTATTATAAAAGCAAATAAAAATTTAAAGGGATCTCAACATTTCAATCAAACCAATCGAAAGTTTGAAACTAAAAATCCTAATTTTAATTATTCGATTTACTGGCTTTTTATCAATCTAATATTAATGGACACAGGACTTCTATTAATAAATTATACTGCATGGCCTGTTTGGAGCCTTTCTATTATTGCTATTGTAAGCATATGGTTAATCAGATATAAAAGGGCGTTGCGCAAAATAACCCAATCGAAATTCTGGATTTACTTTTTCCTTATAACCATGGTAGCAGCCTTTGTATTTACTAAAATTCAATCTAACAGCCTGCAAAGTGGTTTATTAATCGGGTTGCAAATGAATTTTAGGGCGGTAATCATCATTATCGGATTTTCGGTATTAGGAACCGAGTTGTACAATCCTAAAATCCGTAATTTCTTTTTAAAATCATCCTTCAAACAATTACCTATGGCAATGGAACTGGCATTTAGCAGTCTTCCTGCAACCATTTCTTCAATGCCTGATGTTAGGATCATACTAAAAAAACCGGTAACCATACTTAACCAAATGGTAACACAAGCAGAATGGAAGTTAGCCGAAGTTAAAGAACAAATGAATTTTAAACACAAAGTATTTATCCTTACCGGAAGCATTGGGCAGGGTAAAACAACTTTTATTCAAAAAATCGTTGAAAATTTTCAATCAAAAGGAACTGTTGTTGGCGGAATTTATTCACCCAGAGTTATGCAAGGCGAAACAACCATAGGTTATGATATTATCGATATCAACACCAACGAAAGGGAAGTTTTTTTGCGTCAAAATACTGCAGAAAAAAATATGAAAATTGGACGATTTAACATTAACCTGCAGGGTTTACAAAAAGGAATAAAAACCTTAAAAAGTTCTATGGATTCAAATACTCAAATCGTAATTATTGATGAAGTTGGAAAACTTGAACTGGATAATAATGGTTGGGCTTCAGGTATCGATGAGCTGATTAAAAGAAAGCAAAATCATCTTTTACTGGTTATACGAGACCGCTATATAGAACAGATAATTAAAAAGTGGAAAATTAAAAATTATCATGTTTTTGATATAAATAAAAATACTTTTACAAATATTAAAAATACTATTCATAGCATTATTATTCCACATTGAAGATTTTTAACTTTTTAAGAATCTGTTACCTTAGGGTAAAAACTTTTCCGATAAGTAAAAAAAGATGTCCTACACCCCTTTTTGCTTCGGTTATATATTCGCTAATAGGACATTTTGAAGAATTGCATTATATACTTCCGAATTAAAAAAAAGCGTATTATCAACAAACAAAATGGTTAGATAATTTTGTTAGACAAGCATCAAAATGATTATATATATCACACTCACGAAATTGAAGCTCACTTTAATAAAGCTGATTTTATTTTAAAAGATATACGTTTTAAATTAAAGTCAGTTAAAAAAGTTGAATTTGAACAAGCAGCTATTATGAGTATTTTGATTAAAGCCGCTAAAAAATTATATAATGCATAATAAGAAATAATGAGGCTTCCCAAAAGTTTCATTATTTAATCTTCATTATTTAATTTACTTTGATAAACACTTTTGGGTAATCCCTAAGATGAAACTTTTATTTCGTCAATTTTTTATATTTAAATCGTTTCGGAGTATCTGTACCCAAACGCTTTCTTCTGTTTTCCTCGTATTCGGAAAATGAACCTTCGAAGAAATGTACATGCCCTTCTCCCTCATAAGCCAATATATGTGTTGCAATACGGTCTAAAAACCACCGATCGTGACTAATCACCACTGCACAACCGGCAAAATTCTCCAAACCTTCTTCCAACGCACGCAATGTATTTATATCAATATCGTTAGTAGGCTCATCAAGTAAAAGAACATTTCCTTCGGCTTTTAAGGCCAAAGCCAAATGTAAACGGTTACGTTCACCACCTGATAGTACGCCACACTTTTTCTCCTGGTCGGCTCCGGTAAAGTTAAATCGGGCAACATACGCACGAGAATTTACCGTTCGATTTCCTAATTTCATATTTTCCAATCCGTCAGATATTACTTCGTAGACCGATTTCTCAGGATCTATTGCTTCATGTTTTTGGTCTACATAGCTAATTTTTACCGAATCGCCAATTTCAATATTTCCTTCATCAGGTGTTTCCTGGCCCATAATCATCTGGAACAATGTAGTTTTACCTGCACCATTTGGGCCAATCACCCCAATTATTCCGGCTGGTGGTAAATTAAAACTCAAGTCGTTGATTAATAATCGATCATCATATCCTTTGGTAACACCTTCCATATCAATTACCTTATCACCTAAACGGGGGCCATTAGGAATATATATTTCAAGACGTTCTTCCTTCTGTTTAACATCTTCATTAAGCATTTTATCATATGCTGACAAACGAGCCTTCGATTTAGCATGGCGTGCTTTAGGTGCCATACGCACCCATTCTAATTCACGCTCAAGGGTTTTCCTTCGTTTGGAAACGGTTTTTTCTTCCATTTCCAATCGTTTGGATTTTTGTTCCAACCACGAAGTATAATTTCCTTTCCAGGGGATTCCTTCTCCACGATCTAGTTCGAGAATCCATCCGGCTGCATTATCCAAAAAATACCGGTCGTGTGTAATACAAATAACGGTTCCTTTGTATTGTTGCAGATGTTTTTCGAGCCAGTGCATACTTTCTGCATCGAGGTGGTTTGTCGGCTCGTCGAGCAATAAAACATCCGGTTCCTGAAGAAGTAGACGACATAAAGCAACACGACGACGTTCTCCTCCTGAAAGTTCACTTATCGGTTGATCATCCGGAGGGCATTGCAGAGCCTCCATCGCGCGGTTTAGCTTTGTGTCAATATTCCAGGCATCCAGCTGCTCAATTTTTTCTTGTAAAGCAGCCTGCTCAGCCATTAATTTATCCATGGCATCAGGATTCTCATATACCTCCGGCAATTCAAATTTCTTGTTTACCTCCTCATATTTATTTAATACATCAGCAACTTCCTGCACTCCTTCCATAACAACTTCTCTAACGGTTTTGCTTTCATCTAACTGAGGTTCCTGATCTAAAAGCCCGACGGAATAGCCCGGAGAAAAAACCAACTCTCCATTGAATGATTTATCAATACCTGCAATAATACGAAGTAAAGTAGATTTACCGCTACCGTTTAATCCAATGATTCCAATTTTAGCTCCTAAGTAAAAGGACAAACTGATATCTTTAATAACCGTTTTATTGGGTGGGTAAGTCTTACTTACCTTATACATTGAGAATATTATTTTCTTATCGTCTGACATAACAACAATATTTATTATTTGAAAAACAAAATTAGTAAAAGTAACCATCAATCATACTATTTTGTTAAAATAACGAGTTTTAAAAAAGGTAAAAGTTTTATTTATAAATTGTAACTTTTTTGTGAGCTTAAAGTCATATAAATAAAACGCTAAAAAATAATGAAAACACTCAAAACAAACATTCTGTTATTATCCTTACTTTTTTCTTTTATGCTTGTAAACGGACAAGAATATTTCCAACAAGAAGTAAATTATAAAATCAACGTTATGCTTAACGACACATCGAATAGTTTATCGGCTTATGAAAAGATTGAGTATATAAACCATTCGCCCGATGAATTGGAATTTATCTATTTTCATTTATGGCCCAATGCTTATAAAAATGGACAAACCGCTTTGGCAAAACAAAAACTGGAAACCAGCCCATACCGGTGGTTTGCAAATAAAAACCTAACTGGTTATATCGATTCACTAAACTTTATGATTAATGAAGTGCCGGCAAAATGGGAATATAATAAAGAGCATATTGATATCTGTAAATTACACCTGAATAAAACCTTAAAACCCGGTGAGAAAATTACCATAACCACACCCTTTTATGTTAAATTACCCAGTAGTTTTATATCCAGGCTTGGACATGGGAACCAATCCTATCAAATATCACAATGGTATCCCAAGCCTGCTGTTTATGATCATCATGGATGGCACCCCATGCCTTATCTGGACAAAGGTGAATTTTATTCAGAATTTGGTTCATTTGATGTATCCATAACCCTTCCTAAAAATTATGTTGTAGGAGCTACGGGAGATTTGCAAACGCCTGAGGAGATTGAATGGCTGAATGAAAAGGCTGATGAAACCGCTCAAATTAAAACATATGGAAAAACAGACTATCCGATTCCACCATCGGATACTACCTTAAAAACCATAAGATATACTCAGGAAAATATTCATGATTTTGCATGGTTTGCCGATAAACGATTTCACGTACTAAAAGGAGAACGAGAAATGCCCAATACCGGAAAAAAGATAACCTTGTGGGCTATGTTTTTAAACAGAGATTCAAACTCGTGGCAACGATCCATTGAATACATTGGTGATGCATTGTATTACTATTCGCTTTGGTTTGGCGATTATCCCTACAATAATTGTACAGCCGTACACTCATCAATTAGTGCCGGAGGAGGAATGGAATATCCTAATATTACCGTTATTGGTAATTCCGGCAAAGATTTATCCTTAGAAATGGTTATTATGCACGAAGTCGGGCATAACTGGTTATATGGAATGTTAGGTTTTAACGAACGTGACTTCCCCTGGATGGATGAAGGGATAAACAGTTTTAGCGAAGCCCGGTATATGAAAGAAAAATATGAAGGTAATGCTAAACTATATAAAATGGCCATGAACGAAAAACAGGCTAAATTTTTAAATATTGATCATTTATCCTACCAGGCAATGCATCGAATGTCTTACTTAATGTCAGCCAGATACAATATCGATCAGCCGGCTAATTTACATTCTGCTGATTATACTTTCAGTAATTATGGACAAATTGTTTATCATAAAGTTTCCTTAGTATTTGAACATTTGCATGCTTATTTGGGAGAAGAAAAATTTAATACCATAATGCAGGACTTTTTTGAACAGTGGAAATACAAACATCCTTATCCTGAAGATGTCAGAAGAGCTTTTGAAGAAAAAAGCGGAAAAGATTTGAGCTGGTTATTTGATGACTTATTGGGAACAACAAAGAAACTTGATTATAAAGTTACCGGGTTAAAAAATAATCAACTCAAAGTAAAAAATACCGGATGGATAAACGCTCCATTCCCGGTTACTGCTTTTAAAGATGGAGAGGAACTATATACGAAATGGTATGATGGGTTTGATGATAAAAAAACATTAACACTTCCTCAAAACACAGATTTTGATTACCTGGTGGTTGACCCGAATTACCGAATGCCAGAAATGTATACCCATAATAATTATATTAGAAAAAAAGGTCTTTTTCGAAAAACAGAGCCTTTAGACATAAACTTAATAGGAGTAGTTGAAAATACAAAAAAAACCAACCTTAATATTTTTCCGGCTATGGGTATGAATCAATACAACAAATATATGCTGGGTATGCTTTTCTACAATTCATTTGTGCCCCGTAATAAATTTGAATATCAATTGATACCCATGTATAGCTTTGGAAACAACAACCTGGCAGGATATGGAAACATAGAGTATCATATCTTACCGTACGAATCAATTTTTAGAGAAATAACCTTAGGCCTTTCCGGCAAACGATATGCATTCAGTAGTGCCTCAGATGATAACTTTCATCAGCTGAAAGCTGAAATAAATTTTCACCTCCGTAAAAAGAATGCAAAAAGTAAAATTAAAAATAATATCAACCTAAGCACTACTATTGCCGATAATGTAAATGATATCATGATGAATACTAATCCGGAAATGGAAACTTTTATTCAATTAAGCTATAATCATCAGAATAATTCTTTTACCCCATATAAGCTGCAGTTAGCCGGTCAATATCATAAAGATTTTTTAAAAGCCAATACTGAGTTTAATTATCAATTTAATTATATGAAAAGAAAGGAGGTAAATATTCGATTATTTGGTGGAGCATATCTTTATACCAGCAAAAACTACCTGTCAATCTATAATTATGGACTTAGCAGCCTTTCGGGTACAGCTGATTACACCTACGATCATTTATTTTTAGGACGATTTGAGGACCCGGAAGGCTCAAATTTCCTGGGCAGGCAATATGTAAACGGTGATGGAGGTTTTATTACCCATTCTCCACATTTTACCACATCCGATTGGATCCTTTCATTAAATACTTCATTGGCAATCCCTTTCTTGCCCTCCATTTTAGATTTCCATCTTTATGGAAACATTGCCACCTATGGAACTCCCGATAATTTTCAAGGGTATGATAATTCTTCTTCAATAGCCTGGGAATGTGGCATTGAATACAGACTCCCGGGAAAAATAGCTACAATTTCATGTCCACTGTTAATGTCAAACCAGTTAAAAGATTATAGCAATGATATTTATGGTAGTTTTTACGAACGAATTCGTTTCTCCATAGATCTTAGTATATTTAATGTGTTTGATATTGCAGAAAATGCGCTTTTATAAAAAACAAAACGATACGAGGTAAAAAAATCTCGTAGCGTATTTAACTTTTAAAATCTGAATTAAACGGTAAAGTCCAGGCTCAATTCTTTTAAGATTTCTTCGTTAGGTTTTGATGTTTTCACATCCCAACCAAGTTCTTTATAATAATTTGTTAAATTATTATGAAAATCATTCTTATCAACGATAGCGCCTTTGTGATCTCCATACATAAATTTATTTTCGAAAAATTTATCAGGTAATATATCATCTTCACGCCTGAATCCTTCCCGGTAATTAAACATTTTCTCCAGGGTAAAATATGGGTCCCTGCTTTTGCAAATTCATCTTCGGTCCATTCTAGTCCTGTAATAGCACTCATAAAGTTAGCTTAACTAACCTCATCGCGATACCAGCTGCTGGCAAAGCTTCAAGCAGCAATAGAATCACGAAGGGCTGACTGATCCTGTCTTTCAGGAGAACCACCATTCATATGGCAAGCCCCGCGATTGCTTGTAGCGTAAATTATTGACCACCTGTCGGAATGAACAGGCATATATAAAGCATTCAGGGATAAAGGCTGCAATCCCCAACGTTTTATAAACGTAACTGTTACATAGCATTTCAGCCAAGATGCTTATGATTCCAAACTATGCTCAAGCCTTCTTTCAAAAAGAACAAAGCTATAAAAATAAATCTAGTGATTTATTTTTTAAATTTTTTGGCCAATACTTCAGCTGCTTTAATCAGTGGATATCCTGCCGGGCTTCCTGTTAATAATGGATGTGTACCGATTTGTGCCGCTAATAAAGTCCGGATATTTGTCCGGTTTTGTATTAAGAAACCAATAAGATTAGTAAGTTCGCCAACACTGGTCCCACCGCATACTTCCCCGCCAATAATCATCCCGCAATCTGCTGCCACAATCAGTTTTACAGTTTGTTCATGCGCACCTGGAAGGGTTCCAGGATGTTTGTCCATTCCGGTAAAACTACCAGTTAGAATATCAAAATTTTCGCTAATGGCTTTATCTTCAGTAACTCCTGCAGTACCAAAAGCCACATCTCCAATGGCTGTATCATAAATGGCAATGGTTCCGCTGAATGTTTTACAAGGGCTAAGACCATAAAGGTTCATACCGGCAATACGGGCTTCTGCACACGCAGTTGATGCAAGCATAGTAGCATTAAGTTTACGCGTTAAAAAATCGCGCTTTTCAGCACAATCTCCAACTGCATAAATATCACTTGAACAATTATTAACCCGCATATATTCACAGGTTTTGATAAAACCCAGGTCATTTAATTCTATTCCTGATTTTTTGGCAAGATCAGTATTAGGTGCATAGCCCATTGAAAGAATAACAGCATCAGTTTCTATCTTTTCACCATTGGTTAAAACAATATGATTTACCTTGCCGTCTTTGCCTTTTATTTCCTGTACACCCTTATTCGTAATTACTTTTACACCTCTTGTTTTAAGTAACTCTTGAGCTTTAACCCCAAATTCTTTATCAAAAGCTTTACTGAGAATATAAGGTTCAATTTCAACCAGGGTTACATCCCAACCAGCTTTGTTCATCTCATCCGAAACTTCTACACCAATAAAGCCGGCACCAATAGTAACCACCTTTTTAAAACCTTTAAGTTGATCGTGCATTTTATCAAGGTAAATTTTGTTTTTAGGGATGGTAAAAACATTTTCCAGGTCATTGCCTTTTAACCATTTGGGTTTGGTAGGTATAGAACCTGTGGCCAGGATTAGTTTTTCGAAATAGAATTTATTGCCATTGGATAGTAAACATTCCTTATTCTCAAGGTCTAGTGCTGTGACTTCGGCAATTCTGATTTCTACTCCAACATTTGTTAATAGTTTATCAGGAAGTATATCTTTATCACTATCCTGTAAAGAACCAAAGATATATGGTATTCCACAAGGGACAAGCATCTTTTCCTCTTTTCGAACCAAAAATACAGATTTTTCAGGATGCGTTGTTTTAGCACTAATAGCCGCTTGTAAACCGGAAGCTCCGCCACCGATAACGAGTACATTAATTTTTTCCATTTGATATTACTTTTTATGTTTTAATAAATATGTTTTAATGAATTAAAATCAAAGATATAAAAATATTCACACCTGTTCTAAATAATAATAATAATAATAATGAATTAGAATAAGGTTTCCCGGAACTATTATTTTTGTGGTATCTAAACATAAAAATACTATTTGCCCATGAAAACAAATTTAACACTCTTTACGCAGATTGTAAAATCACTTGTAAATAAATATGATACTGACAAAATTCTAAAGGTATTGATAGCTGGACATACAATCTCTATGTTGTTTTGTCAATTTTCTAAATTAAACTTTCTCAGGAACATTATCAATGATTTACGTTCTACATCCATTAATCTTAATCATTTGGAACTGCTTAAAGCTCTTTCAAAATATTCTTTGGACTATTAAAATAAAAAATGGCAGTCAAGCCATCTCTAGGGTTTTGTACTCAGACAGGCAAGTTTGATTATTTGGCTATTCGTGTATATATCAACTTCTATGAAAGAATCTAATATCCAATGACAAATTACAAATTTTAAATCTCTTCAATATCTTCTGCTCTAAGCCATCCTTTACTCCCATCGCTTAACTTTATTTCTTTCCAATCACCAACCTCATCCTGTAACCAAACCTTCGTTCCTTCGTGAATAACAAACAAATCGGTTCCACTAACATCCGGTGAGCTCTTAACGGTAACAGAAGGAGACATCACAATAGCTGTATCATTAATGATTATTTTCTTTTTTTGATGGTATGAAAAAAATAATGAAAAAATGGTAATTAGGATAAAAATTAACCCTATCCAGAAAGAAAATTTTTTTACTCCGTATTTTCGGGTATATAAATAAATAGAAATAAGAATCAGTGCCAATACAAATGTACTTATACTAATTATTGCCCAATGATTGGAAGAAAACCAATTAATACAATTTCTAATCCAAACATCAAGAAAAAATTCAGGGAGACTTTCAATTCTATCCACGGTGAGCCTGTTCGCCATTTCGAGATTATATTTAATATCTTCGTCATGGGGTTTAAAAAGCAGTGCCCGTTCATAATTTAATATCGCTTGATCAATAATATTTTGTTTGTAATATGCATTCCCTAAATTATAATATAACGCAGCCGATTCGTATCCTTGTTCTAAAATCATTTCATATTGATTAATCGCCTGCCCATAGTCACCATTAGTATAAGCCTGGTTCGCTGAATCTAACCATTCATTATGCTGATTTTCTGCATGTACGGATACAAAAGTTACTATGAATAAAATAAATATCGCGCTAATTTTTTTCATAACTAGTTCTCCCACCCTATTTTAATTTTTGCTGTAGTTTACTTATTACCTGTATTGCATCATTGTAAAGGGTATCCATTTTTGTTTCTTCTGTAACAGGTGCATAACGTGCATATTCGCAACGGTCAATAATACCCAACAGGCTATCTATAGATTGACTATCTATATGCTTAATCAGTAATTCTTCACGGACACTATCTTTTGATAAATGAGCTACCGGAATTCCCATTTTATCGCTAATATAGCCCCACAATGCTTTGACCAACTCTTCATAAAATACTTCGCGTTGATTTTGTTTCATTAAACGGGCTGCATGTTTTAGTCGTTTACGTGCATATTTATTCGCTTTTTTATTTCTCACACGTTTTATATCAGCATTTTCTTTAATTCTCTTTTTTCGTAAAAATAAAACCATAAAGAAAACAACCAGTATGCCTAAATAACTAACATAAAACCATCGCGATCCAAATATAAACGTATCCTTTTTGTACAAGCGGGTATCTTTTGTATGGATAAAGCGAATATCTTTACCCAAATATTGAACATCTTCCTTATTATAAGTTGTAGCAACGTCCAATGAAGTATCGGTAGTTGATTTCCCGACCTGAATAGTAAAAGGGCCTGCCGTATTTTGTTTATATTTTTTTGATTCCGAATCAAAATAGGCAAAAGAAAACTTCGGTATGGTATATTGACCTGCCCTACGTGGAATCATCAGATATTCGAATGTTTTGTGGCCATAGGCTCCATTTTCCGAGTGTTTAATATTCTCGATAACTTTGGGGTCGTAGACATCAAAGTCAGCCGGAAAATCGATATCAAACGGATTAATATATTTTAAATTTCCGTTACCGGATATTTTCACCTTTAATGTAACAGCCTCGTTTGAATTAACCTCAGGTTTATCGATATCAGCCGTTAAATTAAAATCACCAACTGCTCCGGAAAAATTATAGGGTTTATTTTTAGGCAACGGCTCAACCTCTATATTTACCGCATTACTTATCACCTTCTGTCTTGCATTTTCGTACGAACCGAAAAAGTCGTCAAAAATACTGCGTGATCTTCTGTCCGAAGGCTTTTGATAATAAACATCCAGCTCTAAAGGTTCAATGGTTAATGTTCCGGTTTTTTGTGGGAACAAAATATATTTTTTTAGTACACCGGTTAAATATACCTGATTATCAATTCTTTCACGATTTAGACTGGTTAGTGGCGGTGTTTCTAATTCCTGAGTTAAAAAACCTTCAAATGTAGGTAATTTAGCATTTTCGAGACGTGTAACATTTAAGCGTGAATAAAGCTTTATCGTAGCTACCAAATGTTCTTCGCGATAAATCTTTTGCTTACTAACAATAATACTGGTATAAAGGTCCGATTTTTTTATTTGGTTCCTGTTCGGGTCATCCTGTTGTTGTCGGGCAGTAGTTGTTTGTGTCCCCCCTCGGGTTTGTGCTGCCGCCCCCTTTACCACTTCTATTTTTACAGGCTTAGACGCATATTTTTTCCCATCAACCAAAACACCTGCAGGTTGTATTTCAAATGCACCCTCTTTTACCGGTTCAATAATATATGTGTATTTTAGTTCAAACGACTGGGTTACTTTTCCGTTAATAATACTTACATTACTTGATGTAGAAGTACTTGGCCCTGCTAAAATAGAAAAATCATTAATATCAGGCGGTAAAAATTGATCGGCCTGAGTATTTACGGTATAAATTAATCTAAAGCGTTGTTCCATTTCAACAACTCCGGGTGCTGAAGCGGTTATTGAAACATCCTGGGCAACAGAACATTTCCCCATCAATAATAATATAATCACAAACCACCGTTTCATCTATTCTGATTTTAAACGTGTTACCAATCCTTTACTACTTTTACTTTTGCGGCTTTTGCTTTTTGTTCTTTCACCTTCTGTTGAGTTTTCTTTTCATCATTAGCTAAAGCCTGCAAAATTCGCTCAGCATTCTGCTTCGAAATTTCAGGTTGCTGTTGTTTCTGCTGCTGATTTTTATCTTGTTGCTGATCCTTTTGATCTTGCTGTTTTTGATCCTGGTTTTGCTGATCGTCATTCTGTTCCTGATCTTGATCTTGATTTTTTTGATCTTCATTCTGATCTTTATCCTGATCCTTATCTTGATTTTGATCCTGATTTTGTTGCTGTTCTAACAATTTTTGAGCATACGCCAGGTTATATTTTGTATCCCTATCCGATGGATTATTTCGTAAAGCATGTTTATAGGCTTCAATGCTCTCCTTTATTTTCTTATGATTAAGCAATGAGTTTCCCAGGTTATGATAAATTTTTGCTTTATCCTCTTTGGTCAACTCCTGATTGGTTAAATCACTAAATTGATTGATGGCATCTTCATATTTTTCTTGTTTATATAATGCATCCCCAATATTAAAAGTAGCGCTATACGAATCATATTTTTTATCCATCGCTTTGCGATAAAAAATCTCTGAATCGTCAAAATTTCCTTTTTCAAATTCTTTATTTCCTTTACGGATATATTTTCTTTCCTGCTGGGCAAAAGTATTCAATGCCAACAGGGCTAAAATAATAAACAAAATTGAGTTTCTCCACTTCATAGTTACTGATTGATTTTAAACAAGTTAAAACTATCGGACCATTTGCTTTTTCTTTCGGGAATTATACTTTCGAGTAAAAGAAAAAACAAGGCAATCCCTAACAAATATTGAAACCGGTGTTCAAATTCGGTATAAACCACCTCTTCAATCTCTTCTTTTTCCATTTTATTAATCTCGTCGAATAATTTATTTAATCCTGCCTGGGTATTGGAAGCCATTATAAACATCCCTTCACCAGCTGAAGCTGTTTGTTGTAGTGTTTTTTGATCTAGTTTACTAATAACTACATTTCCGTCATTATCTTTCAAAAATTTTGTTTGACCATACGATTTATTAACCGGAATTGGAGCTCCACGCTGGCTTCCCATTCCTATGGTATGCACTTTAATTCCTTTTTTTGCAGCTAATTCGGCTGCTTTAACAGGATTATCTTCGTGATTTTCACCATCTGTAATAATGATAATGGCTTTATCCATTTCTGTCTCAGTGGTAAAAGAATTCATGGCTAAATCAATAGCTGCTCCAATTGATGTCCCTTGTTTTGAAACAATATTGGTATTTATGGAAGACAAAAACATTTTTGCTGCGGAGAAATCAGAAGTTATAGGCACCTGAATATAAGCATCCCCGGCAAAAACAATCAATCCAATTCGATCGTTTTCCAATCGGTCTATTAGCTTGGAGATAGATCGTTTGGCACGTTCCAGCCTGTTGGGTTGAATATCTTCGGCAAGCATACTGTTTGAAACATCCAAAGCAATAATTATTTCAGCACCTTTACGTTTTACTTTTTCCAGCTTAGATCCAAACTGAGGATCTGCCAAAGCAAAAACAATTGCTGTAAAAGCTATGGTAAAAAATATAAATTTTAATACCGGCCTGCTTTTAGACACAAAAGGCATAAGTTGCTCCAACACACTTATATCGCCAAACTTATGGATAGCTCGTTTTTTATAATATTGAGCTATGCCAAAAAGTAACACCAAAACAGGTATTGTTAATAGTAAATACAAATATTCCGGATTCCCAAATCTAAACATACCTTTAAGGTTTATTTTTCTTTCATTTTTTATTAATTTTCATCACTCCTATTAAGGTATTTGCCGTAATAAGGTGTGACGTAAAGCTACTTCTGCCAGTAATAAAGCAGCAGCAATCAAAACAAAAATTAAAAATTCTTCCTTTTTCTTACTAAACTCTTTTACTTCAATTTCTATCTTTTCCATCTGATCAATTTCTTCGTATATCTGCTTGAGTTTAGCATTGTCTGTTGCCCTGAAATATTTACCTCCGGTAGACTGGGCAATATCCTCTAAAAGCTCCTCGTCAATTTCTACGGGCATATTCCTTAATTGTATACCATACGGTGTATTTACAGGATAAGGAGCCTGTCCCATGCTTCCAACACCAATTGTATATACTTTAATACCAAATGTTTGTGCCAGCTCGGCCGCTGTTATGGGTGCAATGGTTCCTGCATTATTAACCCCGTCTGTTAACAGAATAATAACTTTACTCGGGCTGTTACTGTCTTTTAACCGGTTAACGGATGTTGCAAGTCCCATTCCTATGGCTGTTCCATCTTCAATGATTCCACTATTGATATCTCGAAACAGATTAATTAAAACATTATGGTCTGTAGTTAAGGGACATTGCGTAAAACTTTCGCCACTAAAAACCACTAAACCCATTCGGTCATTCCTTCGTCCGTTGATAAACTGAATAGCTAAATCTTTCGAAGCTTCTAGACGGTCGGGTTCAAAATCCCTGGCCAACATACTACTGGAAATATCCAGAGCCAAAACAATATCAATCCCTTCGGTTTTTTCATTTTTCCAACTTAACGTAGATTGAGGCCTGGCTATGGCTATAATTAATAATGCAAGAGCAATTACTCTAAAGGCAAACAATGCATGACGCAAAATATGTTTATAAGTAACATGCTTATCCCCAATTCCTTTTAATGTAGAAACCTGAATACTTGCATTAATATTCTGGTGCTTAAATATATACCAAATAATAATGGGAATGATAAGCAACAGTAAGTAGAGTAAATTTGGATTTGCAAATGTTATATTATTCATTTGTTTATTTTTTATTTTTAACGGTCAGATGGAACCTCCATTTATTTCACAAACGTTATTCCAACGAATAATCATCGCCGATAATCATCGGCGTGTGTGTTAATGCTTTTCTCATGAAGGTTTCATAATTATTACCCTAAAAATTTTATTCCTGTTTCACTTTTTGTTCCATTGGTTTTGGCTTATCAGCCGTATTCATAGTTTCTTCACTATCTTCTTGATCATCTTCAATAATTTCCAATTTGGTTTTATCCACAAACCGGAGGGCATCCTCGTAACATTTTTGATGCTCATCAGGCAATGGCTTAAATTTGGCAAACTTCACCAGGTCTGACAAATAGAAAATATCTTTTAATAAGAGATATGGTTGTTCGTCATAAAACGGTGAATTTTTAAGTGATTGAAGAATCTCATCCGATGTACGCTCTAAGGTTCTTATAGCATATCTGTTCCATAGATATTTTCTTAAAATATCGGTTAATTCAGTATAATATTCTTTTATCTTTTCTTTTTGCCAAAGATTCTGCTCTTTTAATTTTTTCAAATCGCGATAAGCAATAACATGTGCAGGTTCTAAAGGCTTAACCTTTCGAATAAACGGTTCTTTACGAATAATTTTACGAATGATATATATCAATAACAAAATCAACAAGATTAAGCCCAATCCTCCAAAGACCCATGGAAAAATCTCAGCTAAACTAACTGGTGCTTCATAGGGTCCTTTGATATCTTTTATGGCTTTTGTTGTATCAACAGGTACTGTGTTTACTTTAAATAACAATGCGTTTGATTTTAAAGTATCGTTAACATATAAAAAAGGGATATGAGGAATAACATATTGTCCGGAATCAAAAGCGGTAATAAGCACTTTTTGTTTAATTTCTAATGTCCCGTTGATCTGTTTTAAGGTATCCGGAGCAAACTGTTCAATAACCTCAATATTATCGGTAAGTTTATTCTCAAATATTGGAAGCAATACCGTATCGTTGGCAGATTGCAAAACAGATAATTCTAACCCTATCTGGTCGCCAATAAGTGCTTCGTTTGTATCGAGCTTAGCCTTAACCTGCACTTGTTGGGCGGAAACATTAGCGAATACAAATGCTGCCACTAATAATGAAAGTATATATTTTAACCTCATTTTCCTCATAAATATTTGATACGACGTTTATCGTTTTTTAAATAAATTAATTAAAGGCTTCACATAATCCTGCCCTGTAGCAATCGATACATAATCGACCCCTGCTTTCAATAATATATTACTCACTTTACTTTCCATCGTTTTATACCAGTTGGCATATTGATTTCGGAGTTTTTGACTGGACGTATCGACCCATGCGTAATCTCCTGTTTCCGCATCGCGCATACGGATTAAACCTACCGGAGGTAAAACCTTTTCTCGTTCATCATAGATTTTTAATCCAATCACATCGTGTTTTCTGTTAGCAATTCGTATAGCTTCATCAAAACGTGGCATTCCGGTTTGGTTATTTTCATCCATAAAGTCGGAAATGATAAATGCTGTGCTACGTTTTTTTATAGCATTGTTTAAATATCGTAATGCTTCGGAGATATTAGTCTCTTTATGTTCAGGAGTAAATTCTATGAGTTCACGAATAATACGCAAAATATGGGTACGTCCTTTTTTGGGTGGAATAAATTTTTCTACCCTGTCGCTAAATAAAATCACTCCGATTTTATCGTTATTCTGAATAGCTGAAAAAGATAGCACTGCTGCTATTTCGGTAATCAAATTCTTTTTTAATTGGCTTTGCGTACCAAAAACCCTCGAATTACTAACATCTACAAGCAGCATGACGGTTAATTCACGCTCTTCTTCGTAAATCTTAATAAATGGATGATTAAAACGAGCTGTAACATTCCAATCGATATTGCGAATATCATCACCATACTGATATTCACGCACTTCGCTAAAGGTCATTCCACGGCCTTTAAAAGCACTATGATACTCCCCGGCAAATATATTCTTCGATAGTCCCCGGGTTTTTATTTCTATTTTACGTACTTTTTTAATTAAATCTGAAGCTTCCACGTCAATTAATTTTTATAAAAAATCAATATTTTTCGAGCTTCCTTGTGACAACAGAGAAATACCACTCTTCCTTTTTTAACTTGATAAGATAATTATCTTTTCCTGTAATATAATCGTACCACGTTAAATCTTTTTGATACTCAAAAGTTTTATTTAATGAGTCAATGGTTGACCTTAATAAACCATAATCGCACATTAATATTTGATATTTACAATACCCATCATCATTAAGCACAAATAACAATGTGCGATAGCCATCTATATCTTCATATTTAACGAAACTACTTTTACCAAACACCTCTTTTGAAAAATAGAAGTCGCGGTAATTTTCTTTCATCTCTTTTTTAATGGTTAACTTATGAGCACCTACATAATTTTGTCCAAGAACACATCCACTCGAAATAACAATAAACAGAAGTACAATTATCTTTTTCATAGAAAATGATATATAATGAATTAAGGAACTTCAACGGTATTAAGTATTTCTGTAATAATATCTTCGGAAGTAATATTTTCTGCTTCGGCCTCATAGGTTAAACCAATACGGTGTCTTAATACATCGTGGCAAACGGCACGAACATCTTCAGGAATAATATAACCTCTTCGCTTAATAAATGCATAAGCTTTGGATGCCATAGCTAAATAAATACTTGCACGAGGTGAAGCACCGTAACTTATTAAAGCAGAAAATTTATTCAGATTATATTTATCCGGATATCGGGTTGCAAAAACGATATCCAAAATATATTGTTCAATTTTTTCGTCGATGTATACATCTTTAACCACATTTCGGGCATCAATTATATTTTGTGGTTTTAAAATGGCTTTAGCTACAGGAAACTCTTTGGCAATATTTTCACGTACAATTAATTTTTCTTCTTCCAATTTAGGATAATCCACCACCACTTTAAGCATAAACCGGTCAACTTGAGCTTCGGGCAATGGATAAGTACCCTCCTGCTCAATTGGGTTTTGTGTGGCCATTACTAAAAATGGTTTGGGTAAAATATGTGTTTCATCACCAATGGTAACTTGTCGTTCCTGCATAGCTTCTAACAATGCGCTTTGAACTTTTGCCGGCGAACGGTTGATCTCATCAGCCAAAACAAAATTGGTAAAAATAGGCCCTTTTTTTACCTGGAATTCTTCTTTCTTCTGGCTGTAAATCATGGTACCAATCAGGTCGGCAGGTAATAAGTCCGGAGTAAATTGTATCCGGCTATAATCAGCATCCACAATACTCGACAGAGTTCTTATGGCTAATGTTTTAGCCAACCCCGGAACACCCTCAAGCAAAATATGTCCATCGGAAAGTAGCCCAATTAACAGGGAATCGACAAGATGTTTTTGGCCAATAATCACCTTCCCCATTTCCATTTTAATCATATCAACAAAAGAGCTTTCCTTCTCTATACGCTCATTTAACTCTTTTACATCAACAGTGTCATTCATAGTTTCTTAATTTTTGAAAAGATACACAAAAATACTTTTTTAAAAAATAAATAATTATACTTCTGTTTTCTGTTTAATAGCGCAATGTTAAATGTTTTTTGTGTTAAAAAATGTTAAAGTAGTTTAAGAATGACTAATAAAGGACTTAAAAAAACACAATGTGAAACACTCAAAAAAAATAATTATCGATTATCTAGAAAATAATAAACCAAAGAAAAACCAATTACCTGATTTTGAGAATTCTCAAAAAAACTATCAGAAGTATATTTAAAAATGTCGGTTAAGGTCATGGCATACCTAAATCCGGTTTGAAATGAACCAAGCTGAGTATCAATAATTAAACCCAATCCGCCAAGGACATTAAAATCAAATCTGTTATCAATTTCCAGCTCATAATAATCTCTTGCATACAATTCATCATTAATTTCTGCTTTAATTTCATCCCTGATTAAATACCCAACCGAAGGGCCAATATTGACATAAAATTTCACATTTCCCTTTCCGAAATATATATGAGTCAAAAAAGGGAGCTCAATGTAATCGAGATTTCTTTGATAAGAATTAGGAAGAGTATCTAAATCTTCTAACCATCCTTTTTGCGAAAAATTAAGCTCTATCTGCAGGGCTAAATTTTTTTCATTGCTGTATTTAAATACAAATCCACCGGTGTACCCAAGTTTTATTCCTTGCTTTATTCCAGGAGAAAAAAGGACACTCGAATAATTAATTCCCTGTTTTATTCCATATTGAGCAACAGGTTTAAAATCTTTATGCTGAGCAAAAGTAGAAGTAGATACAAACAACAGCAATAGAATTATAAAATATTTTTTCAAAACGTTACCTTTTTTAATGAATAGCAAATATAATGAATTAACTGTTTTTTTATTATAAAAATTGAATATGTAAAAATACTATACTATCTTAGATTTTGATATGATGCAGTTTGAACAACCTTCGATTTTTATACAAAATATTCGAATTGATGAGCCGGTAACTACTCTTACCGATTTGTTTGTTTCATTCGTTTGCTTTTATGCATTTCACAAATTAAATAAAATTCCCATTCGAAATAAAGTTCATTTGTATTTGCGTTATTATTTTTTAAGTATGGGTATTGCCACAGCCATAGGAGGCATTGTAGGCCATGGTTTTTTGTATCTTTTTGATACAGAATGGCATTTACCCGAAAATATGGTAAATTTTATAAGCAATATTTTCAGGAAAGATTTATTGAAAACAGTGGCCAATCCATGGAAATTGCCCGGATGGCTTACCAGCATGTTTTCTATTATGCTTGTAGAAAGAGCCGCGATTGAATATGCCAGGCCTTTATTAAAAAAAGGGGTAGGAACATTTTTTGCCTGGCTGAATATTATTGAGCTTACAACATTTGTAATGCTTACCTTTCTTACCCTTAATTTCTTTTTTGTTGAAATCCATTCGGCTTACGGATTATTAGTAATTGTTGCCAGCTTTAATCTCTTTGTATATATAAAAACCAAGGCTAAAGGAAGCAAACTTTTCCTTATTGCCGTTGGATTTTCTGCTATTGGTGCATTATTTTTTATGAACCAGTGGGGAATTGGCCCATGGTTCAATCATTTTGATATTAGCCATACCTTTATGACTGTAAGTGCCCTGTTTTTTTATAAGGGGTCCTCACAGATTTTAAACGATCCCATTCTTTCCAAAAATATTTGATAAAGAGTTTTGTAAAAGATTGTTTGAACATTTTTGTTTACCAAAGTGTTTATGTGTTAATAAACAAATGTTAAACGAACGACAAAAAACAAGTACGATGAAAAAATTAGGAATACTTATAGGAACAATGCTCATAAGCATTTTTGCTTTTGCACAAGAGATATCGGTAAATACCGATTTATCGGAACTTAAATGGACCGGGAAAAAAGTAACCGGCGAACATTGGGGGTATATTCAGTTAAAAGATGCCTCTCTTTCAGTTAAAAACAATCAAATTCAATCAGGTGTTTTTAAAATTGACATGGAAAGTATAAATAATCAAGATATTGAAAATGAAAAAACCAATGCTCAGTTAATTGGTCACTTAAAATCGGATGATTTTTTCAGTGTGGATAAATATCCTGTTGCAACATTAAAAATTAAAGAATCAACCCCTTTTAAAAATGGATTTGCAGAAATTAAAGCAAATTTAACGATTAAAGGAATTACTCATCCCATTTCGTTTAAAGCAGAGCAACTGGTGAATGGCTATAAAGCCAAAATTACTGTGGACAGAACAAAATATAATGTTCGGTATGGTTCCGGAAAATTTTTCGACAACCTGGGTGATAACATGATTTATGATGATTTTACTTTAGACGTAAAGATTATCACCGAATAGGAACTATTTATTTCGGGAAAGAGCCTGTTCTAAAAGTATTAAAAGATGATCAACTTATTTTTTAACATTGGGGCAGGCTCTTTTAATTTAATCCCAAATCCAACTCATCACCAATTGCAAAAACGAAGTTTCCTGTAGCGGCATTTACTAATATTTCTCCATCACAATTTGGATGAAACTCATAAAGCACATGTCCAAAAACAATATCATTATCATTGGATGATGAAGAAACTTCTACATCCTGTAAGAAAGCATGCCCATGAGTTGGATTTTTAAGACAGTTAACAGAAAAATCGGCATCAATCATAGCCATCTGCAATGCCCCAACGGAAGATTCCGTTTCGTAATTTTCAACAGCAACCGCTTGCTGCCCGCCAAAAATCTTAAATTCATCATCAAATAAATTTTCATAAGTTCCTTGATGATAAATATCAATAATCCAAGCATTTTGGGATATGGCAATTTCATATATTTCCGTACGCTCATTATTTAATTTTTCAAGATTTTCATTTATTTCAGCCTCTGTTAAATCGATGCCAATATCCATATTTGAGCCCAAATTAATATCCATAGCCACATAAACAGCTGTAATTTTCTCTTCGGTAAATATAACCGGAAAAGCAATGACATTTAAAAGCTTAAAGCTCCCGATAACAATATCCATATCGGTAAAAAACACAGAAATTAGTGCTGTGTTTTCTCCGGTTTGTAGAGCAGCAACAATCATTTGCCCATAATTGTCTCCTTTAAATTTGTAAGGATAGTCGACACTTGTATCGATATAAATTAAGGTCGAATTCTTTGATTTTGACGATTTAGCGTTGGGAACATCATATCCCTTTAAGGTTAGAATTGCTACTTCTGCTGCATAGCCAACCGGAATTACTGTTTTTATGGTTTGTGTAACCGGACTCACCGGAGGATCTTGAAACCATTCTTTTACCTCCTTTGCTTTTCGGCATGAGGTGGTAAATAAAAAGATAATAGTAATTAAAAGTATGACTTTTTTCATCGTAGCTTTTTTGTATGTATTTTTGTATACATATATTATACCATTTTAGTTACGTAAATTTAATAAATGTAATGATGGAAAAATCATATAAAATTACATCTTTACTCCTCGTTATTCTTGGCGCGATTCATGCCTCGTTTACTCCATTTTTTTATCACACAATAAATGCCGATTCATTATGGTATTTAGGGACAGGACTCTCGTACATTTTTATGGGATTATATAATTTAGCTTCCATAAAAGTTAAAATTAGTAGTATTTTTAATATTGCCATCATTCTAAATTTTATTGCTACAATTTTTACCATTGCAATCACATATATATTAAGAGAACCACAATCATTTGTTGCGATGATTTTAGTTATTTTTGTTTTTCTTAACAGTATTTTTATCAAAATTTATGATTAACCATTTATACCTTATTAATAAATAGTGATATCAATTGTTATACTTATCATTCTAGGCTTAATTCTTGTTTTAAAGGGAGCTGATTTATTTGTTGATAGTGCATCGGCCATAGCTAATAAATTTAACATTTCCCAATTAGCTATTGGACTAACCATTGTAGCCTTTGGTACATCCGCACCCGAGTTGATGGTAAATGTTTTTGCTTCGGCACAAAAGCACCACGAAATTGTATTAGCAAATATTTTAGGAAGTAATAATTTTAACTTATTTATTATCTTAGGATTAGCAGGTATTATTACTCCTCTTTCCGTTCAATCAAATACTGCATGGAAAGAGATTCCTTTTTCATTTTTTACAACCATTCTTTTATTTGTAATCATTAATGATCAACTACTTTGGAGTGGTAAAAGCAGTATGCTTACTCGTTTAGATGGTTTTATTTTATTGTTTTTCTTCTTTTTGTTTCTGTATTATGTATATAGGCAATTAAGAAATAATCGTTCAACAGTTGAGTTACCTAAAAAAGAGTTACCAATGTTAAAAATAATCCTTCTTTTTATTTTAGGTTTATCAGGATTAATTCTCGGGGGTAAACTAGTAGTAAATAATGCCATAAAATTAGCCACGATTTTACAAGTTAGTGAAAAAATGATAGGGCTTACCATTGTTTCCATTGGAACATCATTACCGGAGTTAGCCACTTCTATTGTTGCTGCAGTAAAAAAAAATAATGATATTGCTATTGGTAATATTATTGGATCAAATATTTTCAATATATTATTGATTTTAGGGCTTAGTTCAATCGTTCATCCCATAATGTATAACTATAAATTTAATAATGATCTTTTTATTTTGATGGGAGGTACATTATTTTTATTTATTGCGATGTATACAGGTAAACAGAAAAAGTTAGACCGCTGGGAAAGTATACTACTTTTTATCTTTTATATTGCCTATTTAATATATTTAATTTTAAATTAATCCTGCTGTTCGACTTCATTTATCCGTTTCAGTTGTTTCATTACATTTTTTGAGGTTAAGGCAAAAAATGGGTGAATCGAAACTCCTGCCCTTTTTAAACTTTTAGCAATCCAGGCATTGCATGTTTTAAAAATGTGGTATTTTTCATTCGACAGATAAAACAAACTATTTTCCTTTAAGCCATCTTTTAGTTTAATATTATTCTTAGTATTATCTAAGGCAAAGCTTTTATTGAAATATTGAATTAAATTTTTAAAATCATCTTCACACAGGTCAATAATTACCATTTCTAACCCTCGATAATGTATTTCCGGGTTATTCATTAAGGCTGTAACATGTAAAGCCGATTTCGTAGGAAACATTCCTGCTTTAAATGTTATCCAAAAAGTTTCTTTTTCGGCCATATAAAAGTCTTTATCTCCCCATCCTATTTCTATAAATTTAAAATCCTTGTAATCATCTTGTAAGGCCGGAAAAAATTTTACAGCAGCCTTTCTTTCAAAAATAACACCTGTATGCCAATCATATTTTACTACATAAATTTTATATAAAGAGATATCTTTATTTGATTCCTGAGCCAATGAAACACAAAAAGATAGTACCAATATTTTAATCAATACAATGCAAAAGAAGATGTTTCTCATAAATGTGGATTTTGTTTACCGGTTAAGGGTATATCCGAAAATTGCTATCCAGTGGCAAACACTTCCAGCAATAACCAGTAAATGCCAAACTAAATGACTATATTTAATCTTTTCTAATTTAAAAAATAATACTCCGAGAGTATAACAACCACCTCCTATCAAAATAAAACCCAACCCCATTGGATGCATATGATGATATAACGGAATAATAAATAAAAATAATAACCATCCCATGATAACATATGAAATTACATAAAATAGGTTAACTCCTTTTTCAAATTTATTGGGAATAAAGATTTTTATAATTACTCCGGTAAGAGCCAATCCCCATTCAATTCCAAACATTACCCAACCCCAGTCGTTACGAAGAACAACCAAAGCAATGGGTGTATACGTGGCAGCAATAAAGAGGAAGATTGCTATCTGATCAAAATTGTGAAAAAAATTTTTTGCCCTCGATCCTAGTGGTAATAAATGATTTAGTGTGGATGAGAGATAAAGGATCACCAAAAACGAACCATAAATAACATAACTAACTACATGCCAAGCCGTTCCATGTTTAGCCGAAGAAACAGCCATAAGCACTAATGCTACTATAGCAAAAACAGCACCCACACCATGGGATATAGAATGAGCTATTTCTTCTTGTTTTGTAAAACGTTGGTTCCCCTTTTTGGACATTATTTTTGATTTTCAAGTAAAAATCGTAAAACAATCTTGAATTACAAAACAAAATAAAATAAAAAATGGTATCAGCAAAATGCCAATATCATTAAAATGGAAATAATATTTTTATTATAAATGAACTCCTGCACCCGGACCTAATGGTAATCCAAGAAGTAACCAGGCAATTAATAAAACAACCCATCCTATAAAGAAAATAACCGAATAGGGTAACATGGTAGCTACAATGGTTCCAATTCCTGCTTTCTCATCATATTTTTGAAAGTAAACAATAATTAAAGCAAAGAAACTCATCATGGGTGAGATCATATTAGTAACACTATCACCAATACGATAAACAACCTGTGTTAGCTCAGGTGTATATCCCAGGAACATAAATAAAGGAATAAAAATTGGTGCTAATAGTGCCCATTTTGCCGAAGCACTCCCCATGACTAAATTAATTAAACCCGAAAAAATAACAAACATAATTACCAGTGGTATTAAACCTAAATTCATGCTTTCAATTGCATGGGCACCTTTAATGGCAATTATAATTCCCAGGTTGCTCGCATTAAAATACTCTACAAACTGTGCGGCAAAAAATACCAAAACAATATAAGCTGCCATCGATTTCATCGATTCAGCCATACCCTTCATTACATCGGCATCGTTTTTATATTTACCAGTAACCACACCATAGACCACACCCATTAAGCCTGCAACCAGAAACAGCAAAGCAACAACACCTTTTAATAACGGGGATTGCAATAACGAACCGTCAACGCCTCTTAAAACTCCATTTTCAGGGATTAAACCGATGAGGACTAATGCTATAAAACCAATCAATATCCACAACGATTTTTTTATCCCTTTCTTTTCTATAGGAGTTAATCGGCTTATTTCTTCCTGTTCTAAATTATTCTCGTTACTATACTTCCCTAATCGGGGAACAATTATTTTTTCAGTTACCCAGGTACCTAAAAAAGCAATTAAAAAAGTAGACGCAACCATAAAAAAATAGTTAGCTGTAGGATTAACATGGTATGCCTTATCTACAAGGTGTGCTGCTTCTTCGGACAAACCTGCAAGTAATGGGTCAATCGTACCTAAAATTAAGTTCGCTGAATATCCCCCTGAAACACCTGCAAAACCTGCAGCTAAACCTGCAATAGGGTTTCGGCCAACAGCCATAAAAATGGTACCTGCTAACGGAACCAAAAGAACATATCCTACACTGGAGGCTAAATTGGACAATATACCGGCAAAAACAATAATGAAGGTTAACAATCGTTCGGGCGAATAAAGCACCAGGCTTCTTATCACCACAGCAATTAATCCGGAATTTTCTGCCAAACCAATACCCAGCATAGCCACAAGAACAATTCCTAAGGGGGCAAAACTGGTAAAATTATTAACCATCTCGGTTAAAATCATATGGAGACCGTCGCGCGATAACAAGTTAATAACCTGGTATTCTTCTCCTGTTCCGGGATGAACAGCAGATGAACCGATAAAAGAAAATATTGTCGATAAAACTAATACACTTAAAGCAAAAAGTCCGAATAATGAGGCAGGATGTGGAAGCATATTCCCTACCCGTTCAACTCCATTTAAAAATATCTGTACTGGGCTTTTTTTCATTGTTATTGTTTATAAAAGGTTAAAAAATCTTTTATTCTTAAATATTAAAATACACAATATTAATTATTTACAATTATAAACATACAAATTATTAAATGTTTCGAAACATATATGATTCTATTTAACTTTCAAAGTTTAATGCTAAAAATCGATCAATATTTAACAACATGAATATCTTCGACAATGTTTAATCGGGCTTTTCAGTTTTTTTATAGATAACCTTTCGATCGTTTAAATAATTCAGGATATAATGAAAACATTCCGGAACTTTTCCGACAAGTTCAGGGGGAAACATCCCTTTTTTTGAAAACACGTCGTTTAATATCATATCGGCTGCTGCTGAAGCTGTAAAACCTGTAGTCCGTGCCATCGAAGATATTTTTTCTTTCCGATCATATTCGTCATATAAGTCATACATGATGGTTTTGGGTTTCCCATTTTCTATTCCTTTGAGAATAACCTTCATCAATGTAAATTCTTCGTCATCAGGGTTTAGCTTCCATGCATTATACAGTATTTCGGAAGTAAAATCAAAAGGAATCATCTCTTTTCCTTTGACTTTTATAGACTTCCGATTTAAAAAACCCGCTGTTTTAAGTGCCTGGATCATCTGAATATGCCCGGGAAACCGAAGGGTTTTCTCTTTCATATTAGGAATATTAATTAAGGTATAAATCAATGAACGCAAACCATCTGAATTAAAAGCTTCCAGTGTTCCTACTTTTTCAAATTCTATGAATTCAATATCACTCATTGCTGGCTTGGTAACTATATTCCCATTTTCGACATATCGTGCAGGACGAGTATATTCTTCCATTACATCACAGGGTGAAAATGGGGCTTTATACTCAAAAGGAAAAGAACGTACTTTGGGTAACCCACCTACCATATATTCAAAACTGTCAATTGCCATTTTTTCATTATGATATCCGGCAATAATATTGGGCATTCCGGGTGCTACGCCACAATCCATAATTGCAGTCACATCATTATCTTTAGCCAGTTGATCCAAATCAAGAACATCTTCGGGTAAAAATGAAATATCAACCAAATTCTTATGATTATTTATTACTGTTTTCATCGTTTGAAAACCCAAAAAACCCGGAACAGCAGAAATGACTAAATCACAATCATTAATGGCTTCGGACAAATTTTGTCCCTGAGTAACATCTAAAAATTGTGTTTCAATAGAATAATTTGAGGATAAAAAATGTAATGCATCATGGTCTATATCCATAGATTTAACCTTATATTTTTTGGAAAGGTCGATAGCTATAGCTTTTCCTACCATGCCAGCACCAAGGATTACAATATTTTTCATCGTTTAATATTTTTTGGTTAATGATTAATTATAATTAAAACAAGAGGAAGTAAGCAGAAAGGATTATAACCCGTTAAAACGATTCAGAAACCTTATCATATAAACTTTTTGAATAATCATGTACATCAAAAATAAATTAAATTTATTAAATATAAGGATAATCTTTTTCTGTCAAAATTCTTTTTTGAATTATACATTCAAAATAATATCTTTATCTCTTCAATTGTAAACAAAACTTAAATACTATGAAATATATTTTACTTTCAATGCTAAGTTTCTTTTTTTTAACTGTTCAAGCACAGAAAATTGAAAATTTTAAGATGTCACAACATGGTGGCGAGTTAGTAATGACTTATGATTTAACCAGTGCTGCAAAAAGCAACCTTTTCCAGGTAAAACTATTTTCGTCGGTTGATAATAACCAATGGCAAGAGGTTGCAAAAGTTTATGGCGAAATTGGCGACAGCATTGTTCCCGGTACCCATAAAAAAATTGTGGTTTGGATTGATCATCTGAATAAAATAGAACCCAGTATGTATTTCAAGCTTAAGGCATCTTTTGAAAATATTGATCAACAAAAACAAGGAACCTTAAGGGATGATAAAGACAATAGTTATCTATGGATAAAAATTGGACAAACCCGATGGATGATACAAAACTTAGGTTCAAAGGCTACCGATAATTCATGTGGCAATTATTATACAAACGATGAAGCAAGAAATGCTTGCCCCGATAACTGGCACCTGCCATCGGATGAAGAGTGGATGGAGCTGGAAACTTATTTTGGAATAAATATAGAAAAAGCGAAAGAACATGGATTACGGGAAATTAATTTGGAAAATGTAAAAAATTCCGGTTTCTCCCTTTCAGCATGTAGTTATAAGGCATCGTTATATCCCAACCAACAAGCGATTGCTTTTTGGACAAGTACCGGTAGCTCAATGCTTCATTTGGGTTATTCCGACAAATATTTAGCGCGAATTATCCGAATCAATGAAAATAAAATCAGCAAAGAACTCTGCGATAAAAAAGAAAAGCTAAGTGTACGATGTGTACAAAACGCCACGTTTATGGATAAAATCTCCAAACAAATTGAAGTAACAATTGATACACAACCAAGGATGGGTAAGGTAAATCATCCTTTTTCAGGCGAAGAGATGGAATGGATTTACAGGGCTGATAATATTTGGATGAGAAAAGATATTATGGGTAGTTTTCAATATACAGAGATTGACGGCCGTTGTCCGGCTGGATGGAAACTCCCAACAAAAGAAGATTGGGAGGCTTTATTTAACGAAATGAGTCCATCGATCAAACTAAAAAATGAAAATGAAGTGCTGAATGAACGTTTCAGCAGCGACGGTAATTGGGGGATGAATCTCTCCAGTGCAGACTATTGGATGGATATTCCTTATTATACGTACAATACTTATTGGATTTTCAATGACGATAAGGAAGTGAGTAAAAAAACGATGCCTTTTCCTACAAATTATCGTGGAATGGCGCAATGGACTACTAAGCTAACGCACGAAGAAGCAAAAATTCGTTGTGTTCTGGCCGAAAAGAAATACCTGGAAAAAAGTAAACAATTAAATCGCGGAACAATTATCGATAAAAGAGACAACAAAGAATATCCATGGATTGAAATTGACGGCACCATGTGGATGGCTGAAAATCTCTCGTTTGATATGGGTGAATACAGCATGTGTCGCGATAATATAAAGGTTGATTGTGAACTATTTGGGCACATGTACAGCATTAAAACCGATGAAAATTATTGCCCCGATGGATGGCGGTTGCCTACATCTGCCGAGTGGAAATACTTACTCATTAATAAGGCAGCAAACAACCTGCCCATACTTTTACCTTTTGGTGGTACCGGATTTAATCTGTTACTGGGAGGTGAAATTCTTGAAGATGAAACCGGAAAAGGGAACATTTATACGGCAAATTATCTCTTTTTAGATAATGATAAACATGGATACTATTATATTGACTCAAAAGGGAAAGTAGAACGTAATGACAAAGCAAAAAGAAGAGATTATTACTATGTTCGGTGTGTAAAAAAATAAGTTTAACTTAAAATAAATATAAATATCAAATCGTGTTACAATAAAATAGTAGCACGATTTTTTTTGTAACTATTTTTTATAACATGCCATCAATCGGGAAATATATTTTCACTTCAGTACCTACAGGTTGTCCATTATCCTCATAAAGATCAATTATTTCGTATTTTATTTCTTTTTTAGTAAGCTTATTAATAAGCCTAAATAAATCGCTTGTTATTTTTTGGCCTTGATGTGTTCCATAATTATTATTATTTTTAGCAGCTTTTCTTCCAATTCCATTATCCTTAATGGAAGCAATAATCTCAGCATGATTCTTTACAATAGAAATAATTACGTGTCCACCTTCTGGATTATTAGAAATGCCATGTTTAATTGAATTTTCCACAAAATTTTGTAATAGCATCTTAGGAATTTTATAATTTTTATCAATACCTTCCTGCACTTCAATAGAATAGGTAAATTTATCAGTCAACCTAAATTTTTGTATCTCACAATAATTTCTAAGAAAAGTAATTTCTTCTTCCACTGTTTTGGTAAAAACATCGTGATCTTGCAAAACAGCTCTTAAAAGATCCGACAGCTTGAGAAGATAATCATAAGCAATTTCCTTATTATCATTCATGATATGTGCTCCAATACTTGAAACAACATTAAAGGTAAAATGAGGATCGAATTGTTTAATTAATTGATTTAAATGCAGTTTTGTATAATACCGTTGATTCTCTTCCAACCTCTCTTTTTTCCGGTGTTTTTTCTTCAAATAAAGGAGTGTCATAAAAATGACTATAAAAGTTAGAATAAGAACAATTAGTATTTTAAAAATTAATGTTTGCCAAAAGGCCGGTTTAATAATAACCACCAATTCGGCAGGTTTTTCTGTCCTTACCCCTATACTATTCGAAGCGTATAGCTGAAATGTATAATGACCGGGACTTATATCCTGAAATTCAATCATTCGTTCATTCGTGGGTGAAGACCATTCATTTTGATGTCCTAACAAACGGTACTGATAATTTACTCCTTCAGGGTTTCTTGTTGAAATAGCGGTATAACTGATTCTAAAAGTATTGTTGTGATGATTTAAAAATAAGGTATCGTCTGGTTTATCATCATAATTATTGATAAATTTAATCTGTTTCCATTGAAGTGAATCATCTAAAATATCTACCGATTGTAAATAAACTAAAGGTGACTTTTCATTTTTATCTAACTTTTCAGGATCAAAACGAACGACCGAATTGGTTGTGTTTATCCAATAAAATCCTTTACTGTCCTTTAGAATACCATTTTGTCTGCATTCATGACCTAAATAACCCTCATTTTTATCTATAATCCTATAATAAAGCTTTTCATTATTGAAAAGTTTATTTAAGTCTATAATGACCAAATCATTTATTCTGCCTACCAGAAGTTGATCTTTATTCATGACTTTAATAAACTTTACTACATCATTCAAAGCTCCAGGCAAGACATGAATAAATGAATCCTTTGCATAGCTGTAATAAAACAGGCCCTCAAAACCACCCAGCCATACATTTCCTGTACTATCAACATCTGTGGTAAATCCATCTTTTATGGGGACTTTTTCCTGATCAAAGTAATAAAAATCATTGTCCTTAAACCGGAGAACTGTTTTTGAGGTTACGAACCAGTAATACCCCTTTTGATCATAAGAAATACCCATAACATAGCCATCTTTGCCAGGGATAAGATTTTTATATTGTTTTATTATACCATTTTGATTATAGAAAAGTCCTTGGACTGTACCTACCATAATTTCTTTATTAACAGAGTTCTCAAATACTATTTCTGTTTGTCCCCTGACCCACTCAACATCCGAAAATTGATTATCCTCCCATTTTATTACTCCACTATTGCTTGGAAAATAGAGGGTTCCGTTCGAAAGCTTTGTTGCCCCTACATAAAGTGCTTCATTTCTCACATCAAAAATTTCATTTCGATCATACATTTTTCCCCCATCATACATCTGCAAACCTTTAGTAAAAGATGCGAACCAAATATTTCCAATATCATCTTCTACCACAGACCAAATATTCTCATTTAAACCATGTGCTGGAGTAAAATTCAAAAAAGCATCTGAATAATATTTAAAGAGTCCTCCTTCTGAGCTTACCCACATTATACTATCCCTATCGATAAAGGAGTTGTTAAAATACTCATGTTCCCATTTTAGTTTTGCAATAGTCCTGGGATTAATTATATAAACACTCCCATTACCTTGTCTATGATATACCCCTGAGATGAGTATATTATCTTGTGCAAAAGTTTCTAGGTTTTCTAAATCTAATAATTCTTTAAGCGGTTGATAAATTAAATTATAGTTATTATAAAATCTTGATAAGGAAGCTAAATTATCTATGGAGTAGTCAGGAGTAAGATCCTCTAATATGTTATCATTCCATCGGTAAATTTTATTTTCAGTACCAATTAATATTCCATCCTGGTTTTTAGATACCCGGTAATTTAATATACTTAATGAATCTATTAAAAGATTATTTTTTGAGTGATTCGTATAAATTCCATCCTTAAAGCTAATTAAGTCTCTATTGTTTTGGTGATCATCACAGAACCATAAACGATGATTAAAAAAAACAAGATTTTTACCTAAATCATTAGATTGAAACGTATCCTGCGGAGGATAAAATATAAAGTGATTTCCATTAAATTTAGAAATTCCTGATTTGCTTAAAACCCAAATTACACCTTCTGAGTCTTCCAAAACATCTATGACTTTAGAATCCGGGAGTCCATCTTCTTTAGTATAATTTATAAATTCAATTCCATCAAACTGGGAAATTCCATGTTTAGTAACTATCCACAAAAAACCTTTACTATCCTGAATGGTTCTCATTACCTGTGTTTGTGGTAGCCCATTTGCAGTAGTATATTTTTTAAAGGAAAGTTCTTGTGCATTGATACCGTTAACTGAAAAAATACAAATTAAAATTATGCAGACAAGCCTATTCATTAATAAAAGATTATATAAATAGGAGGTAAAAACTATTTTTAACTCACTAAATTTCTATATAAATCTATTAATTTTTTATTTAAACATCATCATTGATTGACAAAAACTTCATCTTAATGAGGCTATCTTTCTGCAAATCAAAAAAATTCTTTTTCAATTTAAATCACATGGATATTGAATGTTTTCTACAAAAACAAAACACTAATTTATTTTTTATAAAATTAAACAGTCGGTTTATGTTGCTAAACTTAAAAAAACAACTACAAAACAAAAAATAACCGACAGATTACTCTGCCGGTTATAAAAAATACTTTTTAAAAACTATTTTTCAATTTATTCCATTTTTATCAATCATAAAAGACAGTAATTTAGAGAACTGCAAGTTTATGAATGATAAAATTTCTACATTTCAACCCATGTAGCCATCTCTTTCCAATCCTGCTGATTAATATAAGCGATAAAAATATCTTCCAATTTGTCCAACGAAAAATATTCTTCTGCTTCAAACATTCCTCCCTCATCGCTATACTGTAAAATAAAACCCTGCTCAGAAGTTGAAGTTTGAATAAATCCGTCTTTACCGCTAAGTGTCATGAAAAAATTATCATCATTTAGCGATTCCAGCGCTTCTTTAATTGTTTTGTCAGAAGGATTTTCAAAAATATCACCATTGGCCATTTCAATAGAAAAGCCTACTCTGTCGGCTGCTGTTTTAGAATCGGCAGGCGTTTCTGCATCAACCGTTTTATCAGCAGCTGTTGCTTCAATACTGGTCTTTCCTTTTTCAAACTCCTCTTTTGAAATGTCTGTAATACCCAATGCAAATGCTTTCCATGCTGAATTATCGAAACTACTTAAAATCACCACATTAAGGTTTCCATTGGGATTATCACTAAAATAAGCCGAAGAAAGTAACACTTCATTTCCCATCACATCACCTTTCTCATAGCGTATTTCTTTAATTTTGCCATCCCATTGTTTGGCAATGTCAACTAACGGTTTACCGTCATCACTCTCGAAAAAATTATCGTTAATAATATGCACCATCATACCGGTTGCATGTTTTTTAAGTAAATCGGCATCTTTGTTTTTGTATGCTTTGATTACCTCTTTTGCGATTGTTTCAGCATCGCCTTGTGCATAAGTAAGGTTAACAGAAATAAAAAAGATAAAAATGAGTGGTAAATAAATTAATTTTTTCATCGTAAATATTTTTGGTTAATAACAATAAATGCATTATGCATTAGAAAAGGCAATTTACGATATAATTTTAAAGCATTCAACTTAAATAAGAATAAATTAATTTAGGGCATGTTCTAATCGTTTATTTCCTATACAACACCCGCTTCTATCCTTTTAACGAATGAATCCCTGAAATTTCCTGGTTTACTTCTAGAGCTCCCTTATATTGAGATTGTTCATCATGCACGGGAAAATATTGAATAAAAATTTTCTTATGATTTATGTTTATCCAAAAATCAGCCTGTTTTTTCTCCTTTTCGAAAAGTCTCAACAATTTTTTCTACTACATGAACACTCTCGGGTGGATGACAATTTTTTTACCTCACGCTCTATAATGTCTTTTGAACATGAAAATAATCGCTTTTTAAAGATCGTTTATTATGGATTTTAAAGAAAGTGGATATTGGATCGTTGGCTTCCAGCCGGTTTAAATTGACGTTGGAATCCTTCCAAAGGCAGGCTGGCAGAACGCTAGGACATTCCAACGTCAATTCAACAAATAACCGACGGGTGAACCCGTTTGTTGAGAAGTATAATCTCTTTAAATAATCGGTTGGAAGCCGGGGTGTTCCATTATTATTATACAATTATTTCGTGTGGTAAAAAATATTCGACTCCTCTGGAGTCGATTTTTATCAAGCGTCATTCGTTTTATAAACATTCAAATTATCCGTTTGGTTAAATTTCAAGTCATAACAACGCAACTACAATTATTAAAAAAGGATGCCACACCCGGGCTGTATTTTGCGAAGCTGGCATCCTATGTTGACTATAGCCGAGGGGTTAACCCGTCGGTTGCGTTGGTTGTTGGTTGTATTACCGGCAAGGATGCCGGCGATACATATAATTTTTAGCCTATTCTACCAACTCCAATCCCATTTCCAAACCCTTATCAACGGCAG